>PPYE01256189.1_pt1 | contig 97243 bp, 66 predicted proteins | sample 1559881 | NCBI WGS metagenome assembly PPYE01 (sample SAMN08240022, study PRJNA423297) | Human gut metagenome, whole genome shotgun sequencing project.
GGGGTAGGGAAAGTGACAAGACAGAAAAGAAAAAAGAGAAAATTGTACACAAAAAACGTATCTTGATTCATTTCTGTAGGATATGAGTCAATTCCGGCAACGAGCATTGAAATATACTAAAGGACAGAATAATCAGAAATATAATTCTTCAACTTCTTCCGGTACACCTCTCCGATAGGGATACTTCTTTTATCCAGAGCAATTTTACTGCTCTCTATGATACGTATGCAATCTTTGCGAATAATAAACGAGCGGTGCACACGTATAAATTCATCAGAAGGCAATCTCTCCTCCATATATTTCATTGTACACAGGCTCAGTATAGGCTTTGATTCATCCTTACTATAAATCTTCACGTAATCGCCCAACCCTTCGATATAAGATATTCTGGATATATCCAGACGAAAAATACGATTGTCGGACTTTACATAAATTACTTTGGGCATTTCGGGCTGTGATGTATCTGCCTGAGACTTTTCGGGAACGACAGTAAACGGCATCCCTACTTCACCTTTCAAGCTGAACCAGCGCGAAGCCTTATTCACCGCTTCAAAAAATATAGGAAAATTGATTTCAGATATCAGGTAATCCAATGCATCCAGGCGGAAGCACTCGGCGGCATACCGGGGAGTATCTGCAATAAAAATGACACGGGTGAACGGAGAAAGCAATTTACTGAATTCCATTCCGTTGATTCCTTCCATTTCTTCCTGCCCGATTCCTACAAAGTAAAGGTGTACCTTGTTGTCATAATAACCTTTCAATGCCTCAATAGGGTTACTGTACTTCCCACACAAAGAAAGAAAGGGTGTTTTGGCTATGAACATTTCCAGTTGTTCACTCACCTGTTGGTCGGCATGCAAAATAGCACAAGTCAAATTCATCATCATTTCTCTTATTTTTAGAAATTAGACGAACGACTTTCCGGAAGGCTGCAAAAAGAAAATCGAGAATTAATATTTCTTCACTTCACTTAAACGGTTAGTAAGAGTTTTTATGAACAAATCTTCTTTCACCGGAAGCAACACGGCACATTTTCCCTTTGTTCCGTACTTCACCAGCACATAGCGCATCACGGCGAAACGTCCTATTTTCATGGACGAGGCACGCTCTACAGAAATAATGTCTTTCAGGAGTATTTCCTCCGAACGTGAAAAACGACCGTAAAAAAGAATAAGTTTGTCATCCGTCGTCAGCGTATAGGTAGTATGGATAAGACGCTCGATGGCAATGATAAGCAGGAGCATAAAAAGAATAGCCATAACGGCATGCTGCATCCACATGGCATAAATGACGATGATTGTTGTCAGCACCAAAAACAAATATTGCCCCGCAGCAATACGGGCATGAAAGATACGATTCATTGACTCTGATTTTTGCCGCTAAGATAGGTATTTTTACGGAACGGCGTGAGTTATTCTTCTAATATCTCCTTCAGTTTATCACCTAACAGCTTTTCTTCCTCCAACCTCATTTTCCAACATACTGATTTACGGAACATATATACCTGCTCGGCAGGCAGGCAAAACAGTTTCTCAATCTCTTCTACAGACTGTCCAAGGGCGACCAACATACAAAGCAGTTCCTCATCTTTCGTAATACCGGGAACCTGTTTCTGTACTTTCCCTATAAAGTCCGGATAATGAAAAATAAATATCTCGCGGAAAACAGCACCACGCGCTCCGCAAAGCATATCTTTCGAAGCATAAGGCGAGTCTTCGGAAATCATTTCTATCAAAGCCCGACTGATCTCTTTCATACACAATCGGGATATTTTCTCTACTTTATTCATTGTCGGTTAGTTTTCTATTATTAGTTGCAAATTTGCAGAAACTATAAGATAAAATCATAAACAGCCAATATACAATCCAATATACAAAAATGTATCTTCCTCATTATCAACCATGAATAAAAGTCATAAAATTATAGATATCATTTTCTTTCTTTTCCAAATGGAATTGTATCTTTGCCCAAACAAAGTAAGTTTTTAGAATCATGAATATAAGGAAGCCATTATTCTTGCTCTTACTATTTGTAGGAGCTTGTACTACTGATTCACATTCTCCAAGTACAGAAGATGTCGGACAGTGGCAACAAACAGCAGAAAAACTCACCACATTACTAAAAGAGGAAAAATTCCGGGAAACTGAAAATATGACTAAAATAAAGTTAGCGGAATTACTGGTAAATGTAAATGATACAGAAAAGAATGACACGCTGATCAAATATGCCCGGCAGATACTTTCTATCTCTTATTACAACTACTTAAAAAGTAAGCAATTTCGTTCCGGCATAGAGTATATGGATAGTCTCAGCCAGATTCCGTTCATACAAGAAAACTGTAAACATGAACTGTTATCCGCCCGGGCAAGTATGCACCAAATGTATGGAGACAATGAACAAGCCATCGAGTTAGCCAATGAATACCTGCAACTACCTGACTATGAGGATACAGACCGCTTTATTCCACAAGCAGAAATAATCAGCGGAGTTTATATCTATTCCGGAAATGATATCCCCCAAGCCATCCGAATATTAGAAAAGGCCATGAAAGCTTACCGGCAGGGAGGAAAGTACCGGAATATGCTTCGCATCATGTCCCGACTCGGTATTTATTATCGCCTCATCGGAGAATATGAAAAAGCTGTCGCTATTAATCAGGAAGCCATCAGCAGTTATACCGACAGCATAGCTCCCCCTAATATCGTAATAGCCTATGGCGAACAAGCCAACCTTTATGCAGAACTGGGCATGTACGACCGTGCCTTGCAACTGAATACGAAAGCCCAACATTACTCGCTTCTGAAAGACAGTTTCGGACTGGGCGATCTCTATCGTTACCGGGCGGCCATATTCGGTCAAACAGGAATTAAAGATTCAATATTCTACTATTTAAACCAGGCTGAGAAGATATCAGCCCTACAAGGTAGCTTCAAAGGAGTATTTGTGAACAAAGTTACTACAGTAGAAGCCTATCTAGACTATACCGATTCTGTACAAAAGGCGTTAACGCTTGCGTTAAGTATCTGTCCGGACAGTTCCCGCATGCCGCAATGGGCCAAATATGAACTGGAACTTCACTTAGGGCGAGCTCTATTACAAACAGGAAAAGCTACGCAAGGAATACCTCTGATAGAGAAAGCCGCACAAGGTTTTATAAGCATGGATATGAGATCCGGAGAACAAAAAGCCAACAATATACTTATGGACTACTACCTAAGTATGAATATGAATGACGCATTTGTCCGTTGCTATAAACGTAGTCAAACTTTTACAGATTCACTGAATTTAGCTGAAAAGATGCGTGCCGTCGCCGCTGCCAATATCCGGTTTGATACCGAACGGAAAGAAAAAGAAAATACTTTGCTCTCAGCACAAGTGAAATTGCAAAAGCAACAGTTATTCTATAATATATGTATTTCAATTACCCTGCTGTTGACACTTATCATTTCTGTTGCCTATTTCATAAATAAACGAAAGTCCAATCGTTTGCTCTTAGGAAAACATAAACAGGAAATAAAGAAATTAATCACCCGCCAGCAAGAACTGAACCGCCGTAACGAGCAGTTGACCGAACAGATAGAACAGGCAATGGCTACCAACAACCTGACTTCTATCCGCCAACTGACCGGGCAGAACCTTCTCAGCAAAGAAGACGAAAATGATTTCAGACAATCGTTTGCTGTAATACACCCACTTTATTTACCCAGATTACGGGAATATTATCCGCAACTCACCCGCAATGAAGAGTTGCTTGCCATGCTCATCTGCATGAACCAAAGTACGGATGAAATAGCTCTGATTATGGGTATTAACCGTAACAGCGTCAATATGATACGTTCACGTATGCGAAAGAACATAGGACTTGCAAAAGAAGAGTCTCTGGATGAAGTTGTTAAACAGTTCTTATCATAATTTTATGAATTAATATACGGGAAAAGTACAATGAAACTACTTATTTCGTAGCTTTGCAGTACTTAAACATACAAAATATGATTAGAGAGTTCGACTTTTTAGTAATTGGTTCCGGTATAGCCGGCATGAGTTTCGCTCTGAAAGTAGCTCATAAAGGTAAAGTAGCGCTCATCTGCAAAACGGAATTGGAAGAAGCTAATACATTCTTCGCACAAGGGGGAATCGCCTCAGTAACCAATACACTGGTAGATAATTTCGATAAGCACATTGAGGACACCATGATTGCAGGTGACTGGATCAGTGATCGTGCCGCCGTAGAAAAAGTGGTACGTGAAGCACCCGGACAAATCAAGGAACTGATAGAGTGGGGAGTAGAATTTGACAAGAATGACAAAGGAGACTTCGACTTACATAAAGAAGGCGGACACTCTGAATTCCGTATCCTGCATCATAAAGACAATACAGGCGCCGAAATACAGGAAAGCCTCATCAGAGCTGTAAAGACGCATCCTAACATTGAGATATTCAACCGCCATTTTGCCGTAGAAATCATCACACAGCATCACATGGGGATTATTGTAACCCGCCATACCCCGGGTATCAAGTGCTACGGAGCCTATGTATTGAATGAAGATACAGGCGAGGTTGATACTTTCCTCTCTAAAGTAACTCTCATGGCTACGGGTGGTGTGGGTGCCGTTTACCGAAATACGACTAACCCATTGGTTGCCACCGGAGACGGGATTGCTATGGTATACCGTGCCAAGGGTTTCGTACAGGATATGGAATTTATTCAATTCCATCCAACCGCCCTTTATCATCCGGGAGACCGCCCCTGTTTCCTGATAACAGAGGCAATGCGCGGGTATGGTGCCGTATTGCGCAACATGGGAGGCGAAGAATTCATGCAGAAATATGACCCACGTCTTTCTCTTGCTCCTCGTGACATTGTAGCACGTGCCATCGACAGTGAAATGAAACAACGTGGTGACGATCATGTTTATCTGGATGTTACTCATAAAGATCCGGAAGAGACCAAGAAACATTTCCCGAACATCTACGAAAAGTGTCTTAGTTTAGGTATTGATATCACAAAGGACTATATACCTGTGGCTCCTGCCGCACATTATCTGTGTGGTGGTATCAAAGTTAACCTGGACGGAGAGTCTTCTATCAACCGTCTGTATGCTGTAGGAGAATGTTCTTGTACTGGTCTGCATGGAGGCAACCGCTTAGCTTCCAATTCTTTGATTGAAGCTGTTGTCTATGCCGATGCTGCTGCCAAACATGCACTAAGTATGCTCGACCGTTATGAATTCAATCATGAAATACCTGAATGGAATGCAGAAGGGACTGTGACTAACGAAGAGATGGTGCTTATTACTCAAAGTATGAAAGAAGTCAACCAGATTATGGGTGCGTATGTAGGTATTGTACGTAGTGACCTGCGCCTGAAACGTGCTTGGGTACGTTTGGATATGATATATGAAGAGACGGAAGATCTTTTCAAGCGCAGCAAGGCATCCAGAGCTATTTGTGAACTGCGTAATATGGTTAATGTCGGTTACCTGATTACCCGTCAGGCAATAGAACGCAAGGAAAGTCGGGGATTACACTATACGATTGATTATCCGCACGCAAAGAAGTAAAAGAGATTCCTTTAAATCTGGGGGCAAAATCTCAATTCATTAAATACAAGCGCCCGGATGTTTCTTCAAGCGAAACACCCGGGCGCTCTTTATCATAGAAATAAGAATTTCTTAATAGTTTTCTTTCTTCACTTCGAAGTAAGCCTGCGGATGCAAGCAAGCCGGACAAACTTCGGGAGCTTCTTTACCTGTGAAGACGAAACCACAGTTACGGCATTGCCATACTACTTCGCCTTCCTTAGCGAATACTGTAGCATTCTCGATATTATTTACGAAAGCCAAGTATCTTTCTTCATGACCTTTTTCGGCAATTGAAATGTTGCGGTACATAGCAGCGATTTCATAGAAACCTTCTTTTTCTGCTACATCAGCAAAGTGAGGATAATCCAGAGACCATTCTTCGTGTTCACCAGCAGCAGCTTCTTTCAGGTTATCCAATGTAGTGCTGATAATACCAGCAGGATAGCTTGCAGTAATTTCTACCATACCACCTTCCAGATACTTAAACATACGCTTAGCGTGTTCCTTTTCCTGGTCAGCCGTTTCAGTAAAAATAGCAGCAATTTGTTCGTAACCTTCCTTCTTTGCTACACTTGCAAAATAAGTGTAACGCATTCTTGCTTGTGATTCTCCTGCAAATGAGGTCAACAGATTCTTTTCTGTCTGAGTTCCCTTAACACTTTTAGCCATAATCTTTTTTCTTATTTAGTTAGTAAATTACGTATCAATTGTCGTTAGTCATTCATATTAACAACACAAAAATAAGTTTTTTGTTTGATATTTACACACTTTTTATTCATTGTATTTATCTATGAAAGCATAGATAAAATCTATTTCCGGAAATATAATTCGGGAAAAACTTTATCTTTGTATTTGGTAAACATAAATACTTCCGTCTATGAAGACAATAACTAAATTATTAATTCTCTCATTCATAATGATGGGAATTACAGCTTGTTACACTTCTATTCCGCTAAAGGTAGGTGAATCGGAGAATAATACGACCTATCAGGTCAGTTATCTCTTTGAGCACGATGGGTGCAAAGTATATCGCTTTTATGACAGAGGCAACTATGTCTATTTTACGACACGTGGGGATGTTACCTCCATCAAGAACGATTCGACTCAGGAGCGCAGGGTTACAATCTATAGAGATACGATCTATTCAAGCAATAACGAACTAAAACCTTAATAGTCATCTGTGTAAATCAGCACCTTCAGTTTTTTCGAGATTCTGTATCATTCTGCACTATTTCTACCACAACTTCTTTTTCGTCAGTGTATGGATTTACAATCTCAGCTACTTCGGCTGCTGTCTTCGGCTTCACAGTAATACCTTCTTTGGTCTGCTCAACATACGCCATACGTCCATCGGGTAGATAATAAAGATAGTCAACGCACACGCTTCGACGCCCTGTGGCACCGGATTTACCATCTATGGTAAGTATTGCATTATGATAGAACAGATAGTTTTGTCCCTTGAATTCAATGATTCCCGGGTGTATGGTAAAGCTATTTTCTGCCATTCCTGTCAAGACTCCACGATACGTCCATGGACCATCCATGCTTGGTGCCGTGGCATAGCTAATGGTTTCACGCCCCTTACCCATCGATGCATACGTCAGATAGTAAAGATTTCCACGTTTATGAATCCATGGACCTTCCACAAATTTCGGCATTTTAAGAATCTCTATGTTTCCGTCCAGTTCTGTCATATTGGGTTTAAGTTTCACTAAGAAGCAGGTACCATTACCCCAGCTCATCCATGGTGTGCCGTCATCATCCACAAAAACAGTCGGATCGATATCGTTCCACCATCCACGAGGACCGTTAGGAGTCATATCATCTGTAATAAGCGGTGTACCCCGAGCATCAATGAAAGGTCCCGTCGGATTATCTGACACGGCAACGCCTACTACTTTACTATTATATGGCGCATCAGCCTGCACCGTTGTATAATAATAGAATTTCCCATCTTTCTCTACAACCTGGGAAGCCCATGCTTCTCCAACTCCCCACGAGAAATCCGTAGGTTTCAGCACACAGCCATGATCGGTCCATGTTTTCATATCTTTTGTTGAATAACACAGCCATTCGGTTATGTTAAAGTCCTGTCCTTCTTCAGCCTCATCGTGACCCACATAGAGATACAGTCTACCATTATGCACCATAGGTGCCGGATCAGCGGTAAACTTATCCGTCACTATCGGATTACCTTCCGAAATAAACTTCACTTCATTTCTTTTCTCACCACAGGCAGATAAGATCAGATACAAACTAACAATAAAAAGAGTGTTTCTCATGATCAAAAACAATTAAGTAAGTAATTCTATTTTTTATATTCTCACTGAACCGGTGTAAATTTATAAAGAAGTACCCCATGAGCCGGAACATTGAGAGGCAATGGTTTCCGTCCTGTATCCAAGATTTTTATATCCTTTTGTCTCCAAAGGTCACGCACAGTTTGTTTACCAGTAATGTTCAGTTTTTCAAAATCACGGAAAGAGATATTAGCCTTTTCGCGGTCGAAATTACAGAAACCAACCGCCTTACTACCATCTTCAAGTTCTTTCACATAAATACGTAATTCCCCTATTGAATATATACATGTGGCTTGTTTACCCAAAGGGTCCTGATTCACAGCTATCACCTCATTGTTAGTCAGCAAACTCAGGGTAAAATCATCCATTTTCTCCAAGTCACAACCTATCAGAAGCGGTGCAGAGAATAAACTCCAAAGACTGAAATGGAGATACTGTTCATCAGGTTTAAGCTTGGTTTGGTGAGGATTTCCCCAACCTACAATACCAAGAACCAACATGTCCGGATCATTCCAGTTACCGGGTTTCGCCCATGCGGCTGCACGGTCTTGAGAAAGAGCAATACCTTTTACACTTTCCCAAGTATCCGTGATATCGTTAGTCGTACGCCAGCACTGGCCTCCAACGTCATCTCCCCATTTCCAGACATCTCCCATACCATACTGACACAGGTTATAAACAATGTCCCTGGGCTGCTGACGCAAATAATCCCCCATAATCTTAAATGGCTTTCTACCGGCAATTGAATCCCCACCCCCTTGAAATGCCAAGGAAGACACACTGTAAGGATCCTTATCTAAATCACGGTCAAGAACTCCCCCGTAACTGCACCAATCATATTTCAAATAATCAAATCCCCATTTACCATACATATCAGCATCTTGCTTTTCATAACCATAACTGCCTACGCAACCTCCACAAGTCCACGGACCGGGTGAAGAATAAATACCCACTTTCAGTCCAAGTGAATGTATATAGTCCGTTAACCCTTTCATATCAGGAAATTGGGCATTAGGTATGATATTACCCTGATCGTCACGTAACCGTCCACCTCTGGTCCGGTCGTTGGGATCTCTGTGATGTTGCCATGAATCATCTATATTGATATAAGTCCAACCATAATTCACTAAACCACTTTCAACCATAGCTCTTGCCGCTTGCTTCACTTTCTCAGCCGAGACTTCATGTCCGAAGCAGTTCCAACTGTTCCATCCCATCGGCGGAGTAAGAGCAATTCTGTCACCACACTCAATACGAAGTTTTCTTTCTGCCGTCCCTTTCACATTTTTCGCCTGCAAAACCACTTCAAATGTACCAGCCTTGGTTAGTTTACCCGTAATCAGACCCGTCTCCGGGTGAATCTCCAATCCTGCCGGTAATCCCTCTGCTGCAAATGTCATCGGACGATCGCCTGTAGCCGCTATCTGATATTGGAATGGGGAACCGGGACGCACCCCAAACACAAAAGCCCCATTAATTCTCGGCGTTGCGGGAGCAGGTGGAGTCAGTATATAAGGTTCCGTAGCAATGAATTTAAGTGTAGGAAAACTCTTCTTTCCTTTTGATATTATCTTTGCATCCGCCCAGTCAGCATGGTCATAGTAAGGCCCGTCACCACCATCAGCAACTATCAGCTCAAGCCTTTTGACTCCATCCAATGAAACCGAACATAATTTAGGCGCATCTCCTGCCTTTACAATCCCACTGGACCAAAGCCTGGCTCCATCTCCTATTACAATAAATTCGGCAGACGTTTTATGCTCGATGATCTCATCATCCAGCCCTACCTGAGCCGTAAATGATACGGCTTTGCCATCCAATTGAATTGCTATCTCACTGACTGAATGGGTACCTACTCCACGTTCAAACGTTTGTCCTCCGATTGTCAGGGTTTTACCGTCAACCGACTTATTTTTCATAGCTACTCCATTACCTTGAGTCATAGCTGTCAGATCCAAATCATCAAGCCACACAGTATGGGATTGACCACATCCTGTAGTAATGGACGCTATTACAAACCCTACGAGGGCTAAAAACTGTTTCATATTATTCTTCATATTTTAAGATATTTCCAGATCATTGCCTTAAAAAACACTACAGTGATATCACCATTGATTTTCCCTCATAGACAATGCTCTTGTTCACTTTTGGCTGATAAATTCCAGTGCCCGATTCCGGCGTTACAATTACAATATTGAAAGCCATTCTTTCCTTCATTCCTGCAAACGAACCTTTTCTGTCACTGATAGTAAGGGTTTTATCCGAATCATTCCACTTCAGATCAAACGTGCTGAACTGACCTTTCTCATAATTGTAATTGATTCCTTCGTCTTCATAAACAGAATAAGAACCATCAGCCCCCGGATAAATACGGATTTCCCACGGTTGTTCCGTCTCCTCAGCTGCATACTGTTTCTGAGGTCCTAACGGCAATATAGAACCCGCTTTCACAAATAAAGGAGTCTTCATAAGATCCACATTTATATCAGTGAATATCCCTCCCTTATGAGGTGTACCATCCCAGAAGTCTACCCAGCCGGCTGCACATTCCGGAAGATAAACTTTCATTCGGTTAACACCGCTTTCTACCACCGGAGCCACCAGTATAGAAGGTCCGAACATGAACTGATAGTTTTGTTCCAGTGCAAAACGGTCTTCAGGGAAATCCATCACCAACGGACGCATCAAAGTAGAACCATTGAATGAAACCGCAGCATTTTGTGAATAGATATAAGGAAGAAGTCTATAACGTAAATCCAGATATCGGGCAATGATATGTTCCACCTTTTCTCCATATCGCCACGGCTCGGTATTACTCATATAGCCATGCACACGCATCAGTGGGAAAAATGTTCCTGCCTGTATCCAGCGGATCAACTGTTCATGATATCCGGTATTTGTATACTGGTCGCCTGGACGGAAAAAACCACCTGCATCATAAGTCCACCAAGGCAGCCCTGTCGCCATCTGCCCCAATCCCCCTACGATTTGTCGACGTAAGGTTTCCCAGTCATGTCCTACGTCTCCCGACCATGTGGCGGCTGCATAACGTTGCATTCCTGAAAATCCACTGCGAGTAAAAATCATAGCTCGCCTGTCTGAATCATCCTGACGTAAACCTTCATAGATTGTCTTGCTGACATACATCGGATATACATTCCGGTAAACCTCTCCCGGAGTTTGTTCACGATTGATGCGACGGTTCTGCAAATCATCATTCTCCGGTTCAGTGGCATCCTGCCACCAGGCATCAATACCATATTTCAATAATCCGGTACGGAAATTCTGCCAATAGAAAGCCGCTGCGTCCGGATTGAAAAAGTCAATCCAGTCACTGCCCGATATGTAATATCCCTTTTCCTTGGCTTGTTTTCCCACTTCGGACTGAGCATCAATTTTAGACCATACAGAGATCATCAGACGCACATCCATCTCATGAAGTTCCTTCATCATACTTCCCGGATCAGGATATCTGTCTTCATCAAACTTCATGGCATTCCAGCCATATTTTCCCCAATATTGCCAGTCCTGTACAATTATATCGATAGGCAATTTCCGTTCCCGGAATTCACGGGCATTCTCCAGCAATTCCGCCTGAGTATTATAACGTTCCCGGCAATGTATATATCCCAGACTCCACAAAGGCATCATGGGGGCAGGTCCGGTCAATTCCCGATAGCTGGCGATCACTTCATCTCCGTTACCAGCGAAAACCGTATAATCTAACATTTGGGCAACCGGAGAACGGAATACAGTCTCTTCTGAAACAGGACGCCAATATAACACAGGTTTATCATTACGTTCACCTTGCACTTCTATATCGTGCTTACCGGCTGTCAGCTCCACAATGGCAGAAGTAGTGGGAGGCAACCATAAATTATTGACATCCATAATCTTTTGTCCGTCAATAACCAGATAATACTTCCGTGCCATTCGTTGTCCCACATCCAGCAACAAAGAATAGCTACCGGAACGAGGTACTTCCACCGAAGCTGTAAACGAATAGGTTTGTCTGGTTTCCCTTACATTTCCACTCGTACCGGTGGTATTTACCGTAACAGCCTCTCCACTTGCATTAGCGGGAGTCAACTCCACAAATTGATCTGCCGGATTAAAATCTGTCAATCCATAGTTATTCCACAGCAGCCCATAGCCTTTACTTGAAAGAATAAAAGGAATAGAAATCTGCGTATTTACCTGCGTCAAGCGCCGTGTCAATCCCCGGATATTTAGATAACCGTCCTGAAACTGACCTGTACCGTATATATATTCATCTTTCGGAGAAACAAAATGCTGTTCCACCTGATAGGTAGGTTCATTCTGTACAGAAGAAGCTTTCATGAAACGCCCGTCAACTTTCTCTTGAAGAATGATGCGCTTATTCGCATCTTTAAAAGTCAAGACTTCCGTACCTTTGTCGAATTCCACTGAAATTTCATCCAGAGATAGAACCAGCGATTGCTTATCTTCTGTAACTTCATATTCAGGAACAGGAAGTTTTTCTGTATAGATAAGCTCTTCCATAGGCGCCGAACCCGGTTGGGAAAACTGTACCCGGACAGCATTTTGATTTAATGGTATCAGCGAAAGCACTCCCTGGTTCAGTTCAAAAACGACTTTCTCTTTTTGCTTTGAAACACATGCCGTATTCAACAAAGCAACACAGAACAACAAGATGATTCCTGTTGTTCTGATATACTTCCTTTTATTCCTCATAGTATTTAGTACAAGTTATTTAGAAAACATCCAATAATCAAAATACATAAGATTGGTAGCAGGCCGTCCCTTTACTATAAAATATAAATCATGTACTCCGGTCACTTTTGTAATGTCAATAGTCCGTAAGTCCCAACGATCACTTCCTCCTGTACGCGGTACCTTCATTGTCCCTATCAATTGCCCGTCGACACCATCCAGACGGATTTCCAGATTTACAGGATCATTATGCGTAGTTCCTATTCTGGCACTGAACTTCGTTGCACCGGTTGCCTTGAAATCTACACCGCGAACACAAGTATAACTACCATTCTTCATTGCCGTAACAAAAACACCCACCTGATCATTTTTGAAAGACTTGAATCCTTCGGAAAAAGCAATAGTCTCCGCTTCCGTTTTTACATACGGATTCAGTGTCGTAATCCCTTTGATAATACCCTCTGTCATCTTCAGTTGAGGAATAGATCCGTCTTTGTTGAATTTAAGCTCTTCCACACATACCGAACGATTGAATCCACCACCTCCGGGCAACTGTCCGTTATGATAGAAAAAGTAAGTTTTACCCTTGAAATCAATAACTCCCGGGTGGATGGTAAACGCTCCGCCACCGGCAGGCATCACTACTCCACCGTATTTCCACGGACCTGTAGGAGTATCGCTGGTTGAGTATCCGATATGCTCGGGCAGCGGACCTCCCGGCCAGAATAAATAATATTTCTTATCCCGTTTATAAAGCCAAGGGCCTTCTTCATACAGAGTGGCTCTCTGGGCATCGCCTTCGCGTTTACCAAACGATTCTGCTACCAAAGGTACACGTACAATATCCCCGCTGTAGGAAATCATATCTTCATTCAATTTCACATAATACAAATTCGGGTTTCCCCAATACATATAAGCTTGTCCATCGTCATCAATAAAAACCGTCGGGTCAATATCTCCCCATTCACTCTGAACCAATGGCTTTCCAAGCGGATCATAGAAGGGACCGTAAGGACTATCAGCCACTGCCACTCCAATAGCACCTCTGTTATTGATTCTCGAAATCACAGGCACATACATATAGAACTTTCCACCTCTTTCGATACATTGCGGAGCCCAGGCATCCCCTTTGGCCCAACTGAAGTCGGTATATGACAGAACAGCCCCATGATCGGTCCAGTTCACCATATCACTCGTGGTATACAATCGCCAGTCGTTCATCGTAAACCAGGTGGAATTATCCTCATCATGGGTAGTATAAAGATATACTTTATCGTTATATACCATCGGAGCCGGATCGGCCGTATAATTTGTCTGAATGATCGGGTTCTGTGCCAGTCCCGAAGTAGCCACCACCGTCAATAGCGATGAGAAGAATAAAGACTTCATTTTATCCATATTGCTTTTTTAGTTTGATTATTCTACAATTAATATTCCACCATTGCAAGGCATTGTCAATTGCAACTCCTGTTTCTTATTTACCTTTACTTGTTTTACATTTCCTTGCAATTCTTCATTATCACTGAATACCCGTACCTGATTGCCAGGCATAAACATCGGCAAGGCAATCTTCAGCTTTACAGTTTCTTTCTGGGCATTAACCCCTGCAATATACCATTTATCTCCATGCCTGCGAGCCATAACTACGTATTTTCCGGGATAGCCATCAATAAAGCGTACTTCATCCCATGTGGTAGGAACTTCTTTCATGAAGCCTATCGCCCATTCCGGAGCATCCGTCAGGTTATTCGGAGCCAAGGCAAAATGTTGCACCGGACTTTGGAACAATACTGCAGTAGCCAAAGCAAACACGTCAGAAGTCATACGCCGGCTTCCGCGCGGAGCATTATCTGAGTTATAATATTTATTCAGTGCACTGCCCCCAAAGTCCATGCTACCCACCGTATTACGGATAAACGGATGCAGGCAGGCATTGAATGCCTCAACGTCACAGCTTCCCTGAGAGAAATGCAGGTTTTCACTCGCCAATACTGCTTCACTCGACGCATAGTTAGGATACATACGTTCCCAGCCGCGAGGCAAAGTACATCCGTGGAAAATCACCAGCAACCCGTATTCATTGGCATCAGCAAGAATATCTTCATACAGTTGCATGGTAACTTGCTTATCACCACCAAAGAAGTCAACCTTTATGCCACGTATTCCAATGCTTTGCATCCATTTCATTTCTTTACGACGGGCTATCGCATTGTCCATAATGCCACGGGGTGATTGTGGAGCATCATTCCAGTATCCGTTAGAGTTATACCACAGATAGAGACCTACCCCTTTCTGCGCTCCATATTTAGCCAACTGCTCAATCTTATCATATCCAATCTGCGTATCCCACAATGCATCTACCAATACAGACTGATAACCCATTGCCGCCGAGAAATCAATGTAACGCAACTGCTCTTCATACTTCGTGCTTCCATCCATACCGATAATCCAACTCCAGGAACCTCTGCCGTACTCATATTTGCCGGACGCTGCATATAGTGGCTTTACCACATCAAAAGAAACCGTTGTTTCAACAATCGGAGCTAAAGTTTCGCCCAAAGTAATCGTCCGCCAGGGAGTTTCTCCCGGCAATGCAAGTCCGGGTGCAGTTGTACCGTTTCCGTTCATTTCACCTTCTTGAGGAAAACCGATTGTATACAGGCCATTTTCATGTCCCAGCAAACGGCTTCCGCAGTATTTGCTATCCACACCTGTTTCTGAAATAAGTATCCATCCTTTGTCACCATTACGGAACAGGCAAGGGAAAGTATATCCTTCACCCCATCCATTCTTGCCCATGGAATCATCCGCTTTATAGGGAGTTTCGTAGCTGGGCGAAGTGCGGGCAAATCCTCCCATAGGTTTACTCTGCGGACACAGGAAAGTCGTACTCCCCTCAGGAAGCACAAAACCGGTCATTTCCTCTTTCACAACGCAGGACAAGGCCTTCTTCTGAGGATACATTTTATATCTGAAAGCAACATCCCGGTCACTTACGCGAAATATAACATCAAAAATAACCTTATCTTGCTGGCTAAACTGGTATACAGCTTCTGTAGCCACATAGTGCACATTGCTCTGCTTTATATTAGGCAATGTATAGGTCTCGTCAATTTTGTTCGACCGGACATTCTGTCCCAAAGACATATCCCGGGAAAAATCACCGACATTAGTCACAAGCCCCAAAGGAGAAGAATGAATGAAAGGAGTACCATTATAGCTGATGCTATATGAAGGTTGCCCATTTTTATCGGAGATAGTTACCAATATTTTCCCATCGGGACTTGTAATTTGTTTCTCTTCCGCTTTTATTGCACCGCAAATTAATAACGCTGCTATAACTAAAAAATGTTTCATAAGTATTAAGTTTTGAGGGAAAGTAGGCAAAAAGTGCCACGTCCCGGATATGCTTTTGTAAATAGATTTAAAAAACGCCATACGCTCTGTTTTCTAAGTTAGACATGCCCTACAGAGCATTCTGAAAGGGGATTGAGACTTGTGCTAAGTGTCGGGCATACTTGTGCTAAGTGTCAGGGATACTTGTGCTAAGTGTCAACGACACTCTTTAAGAGCTTCCCCTCTTCAGAACATCTGTCATTATTTATGCAAATCAGGAGGTAGAGAAGTCAAAGTAATCAACGTCGACATAACCTCCCAGCGACTTTGTTGCATAGTTGAAGATAGCAAACTTGCTTCCCATAAAGAGCCTTGTATAATCAAAGCGCATTTTGAAATCCGTTCCGATCTTCTTCCATTCCTTATTATCCAGGCTATAATAGAAAGTAGCAATATCGCGTTTCAGCATGAAGTCGCCTTCTATACGCAGATAAATGACGTCCTGATTAAAATCGACTTGTTCTTTTTCTTCTATATCCACACTGGCTATTGCCTTATTGGGAGTATTATCAAAGTTGACAACATTGGTAGACATAACCAGACGCTTTGCATCCCCTTCCTTCACCACTGACAAAAGCCCGGAATGTCCGTTGAATGCGCTGAATCCGGCTACATCCCCATCCTTCATATGAGAAACATCAAGAGAAATGGTAGCACTGCACTTCGGCCCTTCCATACGTTGCGTAATCGTATTCGGAGCTAAATACAGGTTATCAACCACCCGGCTGGTCTTCAATCGCAGATAACCCGGACGTTCCGTCAAAGACCACTTATCATCTACCGGATTATGATTCCATTGCCAGTAGAGTGAAAGCTTCTCATCGCTGAAGTCATCACTTCCAAGTATTCCTTTGGTATTTTCAGTCGGATATATCTCTTTTTCCATCGTCAAGGGTACATGACCGTTTTCATCTCCCAGCATCGGCCATCCATCCACCCAGCGGCAGGGCATCAGAGTAGGCACCCGGCCTATTCCTCCGCGGTCCTGAAAAATAACCCCATACCAGTCTCCTTCTTCCGAGTCAATAATACAACCTTGGCCTACTCCTCCGTAACCGTCAAAATCATGTTCCAGGATAACCTTTTTCTCATAAGGTCCTGTAATCGTGTCAGCACGGTAACATACTTCCCTGCGCACCCGACCGGGAATGCTCCAGTCCATGGAGATCATCAACAAATAGTACTTGCCGTTATACTTCACAACCTGGCTTCCTTCCAATAGCCCCTGTTCGTCAGCATCCCGCTCGAATATCTTCATACTGACTCCATCGGGCTTCACATCCGACAAGTCACTCTTCAATTCCTTCAGCTCACCGGTTCCATAGAATACATATACCCGTCCGTCATCATCAAAAAACAAAGAGGCATCATGAAAATGCTGCGTTCTCGACAATAGTTCCCACTTTCCGGCGGGATCGTCCGCCGTGAATATATACGACCGGTAGGGTACATCGTTTGGTGAGAACAATACATAGAACTTACCGTTATGATAGCGTATGGACGATGCCCATTGTCCGCGCCCATAAACAGTTCCACCAATCAAATCATACTTTGAGTTATCAGTCAACTTATCGAAGACATAACTCACAGTTTCCCAATTTACCAGATCTTTTGATCTCATAACAGGCCCGCCGGGCATCAGGTGCATGGTGGTACTTATCATGTAGTAGTATTCTCCCGCACGTGTAATGGATATGTCCGGTATATCGGCATAAACCACCGGATTACGAAACGTTCCCTTCACCGGCATTTCCGAACCGGAGCACCCCATTAGTAATGAAGCAACAGTCAGCCATGCCAACATCATCTTTTTCATGATACAGATATATATTTATTTACGATTTATTTCTAACGCGGTTTCCTGGTCATCTTACTTGAATCTCCAATAGTCCATGTTGAACATCTCTCCGTCTCCTCCTCTAAAAACGAGGTACAGATCGTGAACTCCACCCACCTTTTCCACATCGGTAACAAAGGTTTTCCACGTATTCCAGCCACCGGTATTACTGATATCGCACACCCCCAGCAATGTACCGTCAAGGTCATCCAAGCGGATTTCAATCTTTCCTTTGGTTATCGTAGCTGCACGGACTTCAAATGTCTTTGCCCCTTTGCCGAAGTCAACCGCTTTCACTTGAAGGAAGTCCCTGTTATGAATGGAAGTAACATACATCCCGCTTTTATCGTCCTTGGCGGTCTTAAGTCCCTGACTCCAAGCCATTGTTTCCGCCTCAGTCCGCTTATAAGGATTCAATGTGCCGACAGGCTCAACTGCAACACCGTCATCCCACCAAGGCAGTTCCTTGATTGTGCCATCGGGATTATACTCCAACTCGGCCACACATATGGAACGGCGTTCATGATGCTTGTCGGTTATCATGAAGTTCAAACGGTAGTTAAACCCGAACACATAAGATTTACCTTTATAATCAATGATGCCCGGATGGTTTCCGGAGGACTTTCTGTTAGGTTTCATTATATAACCCTTGAATTCCCAGGGGCCTACCGGGCTGGGACCCATTGCATAACCGATACCTTCCGGACAGCATGTACTTGCATAAGCCATATAATAGTGCCCATTCTTCTTGTATGCCCAAGGACCCTCCTGAAAATGATAAGGGTCTTTCTGATTTTCTATCTTCCGGATTAATTTATCTTTCGTGATTTCCCCCGCACAGGATATCATATCTTCATTCAGTTTCACATACCAGAGATTAGGATTTCCCCAATATAGATATGCCTGTCCATCATCGTCTATCAACACACTCGGGTCAATACTGTCATACTCGGCACCGATCAAGGGTTTTCCAAGGGGGTCGGTAAAAGGGCCAAAGGGATTATCGGCAACCAGCACACCGATGCCTCGTCCCTGCACGGGACAATACAAATAAAACTTTCCATTACGCTCGATGCACTGAGGAGCCCAGGCACCATTCTCAAATCCTCCCCAACCTGATACGGCAGGATCTGCCCACTTGAAATTATATAAATTGGCTATGGTTCCATGATCAGTCCAGTTCACCATATCGGTACTGGTGTACAGCAACCATTCTTTCATGCGGAAACCTGCCATTCCTTCGGGAGCATAATCCTCGTCATGGGTAGTATAAAGGTATACCATACCCTTATGTACCATGGGGGCAGGGTCGGCAGTGAATTTTGTCTGTATAATAGGGGTCTGGGCATTCAAATGTCCCAGAGGAGAAGCTATAAACAGTATAGCTACCGTCAATCCGGATAAAATAAGTTTCTTCATTACTTCTGGTATTTAAAAATCGATGTTTCCCAATAGTACTAGAATTTCACACTAACTCTTTTTCCGTTGTAGTTAACCACTTTCTGAGTTCCGTCTTGAAGTACGATTGTGAACTTTCTATTATTCAACATTCCCTTATATGCACCTTTTCGAGCCCCTATGGTTAACTGGCGTGATGTATTATTCCATACGACAGGAATCTCTGTATATGCTCCCAGTTCATAATTATAGTTATCAAATTCATCCTCATAAAGAACAAAGGAACCATCGGCACCGGCATATACTCTCAATTCAAGGTTATCCCACGGTTTTTCCGTTGCATACTGCACTTTAGGACCTATTGGAATAATACTGCCTGCCTTGACATACAAAGGAATGACATCGATAGTCGTTTCCTTTTCTATTTCCTGTCCACCGTCATGCTTTTCATTCGTCCAGAAATCATACCAGGTAGCACCCTCTGGCAAATATACCTTTGCGGACTTAGCCTGCATAAAGTCTACCGGAGCTTTATCCTCAAACTTCTGAGCATTATTTCTATTCCAACCATCATTCTCATTTACCTTCACTACCTTTTCCTGAGTGTACTGCGCACTGACCACCGGCGCTACAAGAATGGATTTGCCAAACATATACTGGTCTTTTATATCCCATACATTCTTATCACCGGCAAAATCCATTACCAAAGCACGCATAAAGCTCGATTGACGTTCAGTCACTTCCCAAGAAGTGGAATATATATAAGGCAACAAAGAATAACGTAGATTAATCATCTTTTCAATAGCATCATATACAGGTTCGCCTTTTTTCCCAAATTGATAAATTTCTCTCGGCGTATCAGCTCCATGCGAACGCATCATCGGAGTAAATGTCCCGAATTGTAGCCAACGTACATATAATTCCTGAAACATTGGATTCTTAGGTGCACTCCCGTCATTCCAACTCTTGTTATAATGTCCGGCAAAGAAACCACCTATATCAGTATTGAAATTAGGATTTCCGGTAAGGGTAAAGTTTAAGCCTGCCGGAATCTGATTACGCAGTGATTCCCAGGAAGATCCGATATCTCCCGACCATACATTGGCTCCGTAACGCTGCTGCCCGGCAAATACGGAACGGGTAAGAATAAACACACGTTTATCGGAAGTTACTGCACGTTGGTTATCATATACTCCACCTACTGTCAACAGCGGATAAGCATTGCGTACTTTACGGAATGAACCCAGATAAGTCTTCGTATTAAAGTCTTCCGGTTTCCAGTCTAAATGGTCAGGTTCTGTAGAATCCATCCACCATCCATCCATGCCTAATTTAAAAATGCCTTCATTCAGATATTTCCAGTAGATATCACGAGCTTTTGGATTATAAGCATCGTATACACGTACTCCGGAGGGATATTCCATATCGGGTGGCCAAGTTTCAAGTCCCGACTGAGGCCATGTAGAGAAGTTAAACAGCATACCTTTCTTATCCAGTTCTCTATAAGGTTTGGTCATTGGTCCAAACGAAGACCAGATAGAAATCAGCATGTGCGCATTCATTCCATGTACATCATTAATCATCTTTTGAGGTTCGTTGAACAACGGATTTTTGAAATCCATAGCATTCCACAAATAATTGTGTCCCCAGTATTGCCAATCCTGAATAATTCCGTCAAGAGGAACACCTAATTCACGATATTTTCTCACCACTCCTACTGTTTCTTCCTGACTTTTATAGCGTTCCTTGCTTTGGAAATAACCGTAAGTCCACAAAGGAAACATGGGTACTTGTCCGGTCAATGCACGCATTTGTGCAACTACACCATCAGCATTTCCACCATACATGAAGTAATAGTCTATACAATCTCCTACTTCAGATTGAAAAGACGTCCCTTCCGCTTTATCAGCAAAGTTAGTTGGTGAATAATTATCCCAGAAAAGACCATATCCTTTCACTGACTGTACAAATGGAACCACGTCCTCCACATTGCCCTGTACAAGGTGTTTGGTTTGATTACGTTGTGACATTTTTCCATTCTGGAGGATTCCTAATCCATAAAGAGGTTCATCTTTATCTAAAATAAACGATTGCTTGATTGCAAACGTTTTGGTTCCCGCATCATCAAAATCGGTAAACTCGGGCTTTCCTTTTTCACTAAGCAACGGCTCTCCTTTCGCATTAAAGAAAGACACAACACCAGACTCCAAGTTAAGAGTAACCCCCATTTCACTACTTTTCAGTCTTACAATATTGCCTTCCTGAGTAACGGCAGTCTTCACCTTCTGAGGAGTTTCTATTACAGAAAGGCTCTCCTTTGTATACTTCCACCCATTAGGAGATTTTAGTATTCTTACAATTGACGGAGTATAGAATTGCAATTCTACATCTACAGAATTAACGGTCGCCTTAATTCCCTCAGGAATTTGCTGATAATCTTGCCCCGCAAGTGGGATACAACAACACAGCGCCATTAATATTAATACAATTTTAATTGATTTCATGGTATTTATTACATTTAATGATTAAAATTCGCATTCCATAATTTTGTACGATACAAAAATAGCTGCATATCACTATACACCTTTTTCAATATTAGATATTTGACTTTCAATATTAGATAAATTGATGGCTATCAATCATAATATTCCATCAAATAACCATAATAATAAGCTTGATTGCCATCCATTGTATATTCATCCAATGTTCTTGCCCCCCAAGAATCAGCACCTCCTACGCCATGAATACTCAAATCAATATTCACATTCACATAATCGCGTCCGGGTAGTTCATAAGCATGTCTGCTCTTTTCCAAATCTTCCTCACCATACGGCCACACACGAAAGCAGAGCGGTTGCAAGCCTGTCACTTTTATAGTCCGGTTCTCCTTATCATTCAATGAAAACCAACGGACATCACACCTGTTTGCATTATCCTGTGGAAAAGCATAATCCGTAACAAAACTATTGAGATCCGTTGTATAATAACCGACTAAAGCAGCCGTTTTCCTATCCGGATAGTTCTCAAACTCACCACGACCATACCATTTGACATAATCCATGGAAGAGGGTAAACGCATCCTCATTCCAAACTTAGGCATCAATGGGATCTTTTCTTTTTCCGGTTTATAGAGAGCTTCAACTTGTATCTTTCCGCTCCCATTTACAGTATAGCGCAATTGATAAGCAGCACCTACCACAGGCAACGACATACTAACCTCCACTACAGCCAGCCCATTCTTCACAGAATAATCCACACCTTCGACTACACGTTCACCAGCAGCGTTTCTCCATATTCCTAAACGGTTATTATAACCATTATTCATCTGATTACTGTTCGCCGGTTTCCAGAAATAAGGTTCTAAAGGAGCATATAGAATTTCCGTTCCATCATTTTTCCAACTTGTCAAAGCACCGGATTTCACATCTACGATGAAACAATTCAATCCAGCCATTATCTCAATAGTAGCCTGTGATGCATTCACTTCAACACTTCCCCCTTCCGAAACAATAGACTCCGGTTTGGCCATATTCACCAAAAATTGTTCCTTACTAATAATAAAACCTTTTTCAGCCCAGCATGTACTCTGTTTCAGCTTGGCAAATACATTCAGGAAAAGCTCACCCGATCCCGTGAAAGAGGGAATATCCAAATGATCTCCAGCTACAAGCGGTACTTCTCCCGACTTTACAAGTTCACCATTCTGCAACCATTCATACTCATAATCGAACTCATCCAAAGCCGTAAATTCATACTTATTGGTAAGACGCACCTTATTCGGACCTTCAAGTGAAAAACCAATATTCTGATACACTTTCTGAACCTGATAGTAGTGTGGATGAGGAACACGGTCAGCCCCAATTAAACCATTAAAACAGAAATCCCCATTATTAGGAAAATCACCGAAATCTCCTCCATAAGCCCAAAATTCACCTTCCTTCAATAGCAAAGAACCTGAATTTTCCACTCCTTTCTTATATCCCGGATTTATCTTTTTTGCAATTCCCTGATCGACCCAATCCCAAATAGCCGCACCTGAAACGTGATCATTAGCCTCAATGACATCCCAATACTCCTGCAAATTGCCTACTGAATTTCCCATGGCATGAGCATACTCACGCATAAAGATAGGTTTATCACGTTTTTCCCGGGCATATTCCTTAAATTTTCCGGGAGTATAATAAGAAGGATCATTAAAAGCCGATACAGAAAGATCGGTATCGCTAAAAATAATACGTGAAGCATCTATGGCCTGTATTGTATCTGCCATGGTCTGCATATTGCGTCCGGCACCTCCTTCATTACCCAAAGACCAAAAGACCACACAAGGGTGATTCTTATCTCGTTGTACCAATGCAAGTGCCCTGTCTACATGCGCTAACGTCCATTCCGGGTTATCACCAAGTATTTTATTACCTAAACCATAATCATGACTTTCCTGATTAGCCTCATCCATCACATAGAAACCATATCTGTCACACAATTCATAAAATAACGGGGAATTAGGATAGTGTGCAGTACGGATCATATTAATATTGGCTTGTTTCATCAGTCTCAAATCCTTTTCCATAGTCTCACTGTCCACAAGTCGGCCGGTGCGTGGATGATGTTCATGGCGATTCACTCCCTTCAATTTAACAGGCTGTCCATTAAACTTAAATACATTTCCATCAATCTCGCATTTCCATATTCCTATATGTGATTGAAACTCCTCAACCACCTTCTTACCATCGTAAAGCCTAATTTCAACATCATACAAGTTTGGCTTTTCCGCCGACCATAGCTTCGGATTTTCCACAACAGATGACAAAGTATAGCAGCCTGTGGATGTTGCCGGCAAATTCTTTACAGGAGTGATTAACCGTTTCACAAATCTTTCCTCATTCCGATTCTTCCCTTTTAACAGAACCTCAAGACTCAGTTTTCCCGATTTACTGTCCGACAAGTTTCTTAACCAGACTTTTGCCTTAAAACCGGCAGACGAAAAATCATCTGCCAGATCGGTAGTCAGTGAATAGTCTTTTATATGGATTTTAGGGCGTACCCATAACTCTACCGGGCGATAAATCCCACTAAAACGCCACATATCCTGATCTTCCAGATAGCTGCCATCCGACCAACGGTATACCTCTACCGCCAGACGGTTTTGCCCCTCATTTACATATCCGGTAATATCAAACTCCGCCGGAGCCATAGAATTCTGGCTATATCCTACTTTTTCCCCGTTAATCCATACATACATAGCCGACTTAACTCCTTCGAAGTGCAGATACAATTGCTTATCTTTCATATCCTCCGAAACATCGAAAGTTGTCACATAAGCCCCCACCGGATTGCGATTCTCATAACTAAAAAAATGCTTGGGAGGTTCTCCCGTCACTTTCGGCTGGTCTTTCTTAAAAGGATATGTCCAATTGGTATAAATAGGTTTTCCATAGCCTTGTAACTGCCATGTCCCCGGTACAGAAATGTTATCCCAGCCACTCACATCAAAATTATTTTTATAAAAGTCCGACGGCCGACTTTGCGGATCGGGAGACCAATAAAACTTCCACCTCCCGTTCAAAGGCACAATCTCTTCACACGAGGATTTCCCGGACGGCAACGTCAATGTACTGTGATACTCCTCTTTATTGATATCTACTACGCGAGGATTTTCCCAATCAGGTACTTGCTGTGCACGCATCTGAAAGGTAAAACAAACAGTTAACAGAAATATATAAATTCTCATGTTTATCATTTTATAACAGCTACAAATCCTCCACGCGGCAAGCATTTTATCTCCACACTCATTTCGTCTTCTGACAAAGGAAGATCCTCTGCAATAGTAAAGCTTCTGTCATATATACCATCCTCAAACAAGGTTATTTTCTTACCGACAACGGAAAGGTCTTTCAGCAAAAAACAAAGGGTTCTCGGTTTATTGGTTCCATTAATCCCTGCAATATACCATACATCTCCTTTGCGCCGTGCCATAACAACCTCCATACCCGGATAGCCGGCCAAAAGCTTCGTATCATCCCAGGCTACCGGCAAATCCGATAATAACTTCTTTACAGGTTCCGGCATATCATAGTAAACCGAAGGCCTGTCTGGCATATGCTGCAAGGCCGACTCAAAAATTATCGGTAATGCCAATTCATGACCGTAAGAGGTGATATGCGGATGCTGAGAATCAGAGAAAGTGCCCGGAGTATAATCCATTGGACCTACGACATTTCTCGTAAAGGGTAAGGTAGCATTGTGTTCCGCAGCCCGATTCGTCAAAACTGGAGTGTTATTGTACCATTCCGCCCCATATACTCCCTCCACCGACATCATGTGAGGATACGTACGTTGCCATCCGCGAGGAATAGTGGCACCATGAAAGTTAAGCATCAATTTATACTTCACGGCATCTTCAAGCAGATCTATATAATAATTCATTGTAGAAACACTATCACCCGAGAAGAAGTCAACTTTAATGCCGGCAACTCCCATATCGCTTAACCATTTATATTCCTTTTCCCTGTCTGCCTTTTTATTCAGACGAAAGAGAGGACCGGGACCTATCCAATTCGTGCTCGAATTATACCAGACCAAAGGTTTAACACCTTGACTCAAAGCATATTTCACGGCATCTTGGATGTTTCCCCCATTTCTCATTACATCCCATTCCCAATCGATCAGATCATAAGGCCACTTCATCTTGACTGCTAGGTCAATGTATTCCTTCACGATTTGATAATCTTGAGAACCATGGTTGTATGCCCAATAAATCCATGACACCATTCCGGGTTTTATCCATTCCGTATCCTCCACCTTAGAAGGGTCAGACACATCCGTCACCAGTGTAGACTCAGTAATATCAGCTAAAGAACCAGCAATAAGCAATCGCCATGGAGACTCCCACACACCGCTAAAAGCAAGTTTTTTATCGCCCAATCGTACCTGATAATTATCGCGATTATCCCCGTTATACAGAAAAGAGCCACAATGCCCCCGTCTGATATTAGCCTCCGTAATCAGCACAAACACAGAATCCCGTGGCTCTATAAGCGCCGGATAGCCCCAAAGGTCAACCTCCGGGCGATTGGCAAGCTTACCGTCAGTAGACAGCGGGAAAAACTTTTCATAACCCGGATCATATTGTTGTATCCATCTTTTACTCCCTTGTGGCAAGGCGTACGCCGTATATTCATTAATGATATGTTCTTCATCCGAAATAGCCTTAAGCCCATACTTAAATGCAATCCCATCGTTGTACACCCTAAACGTTACCTCCAAAGTTTGCCCTTCATTGTTTTCCAGAGAATAAACCCGTTCGGAAGCCTCATTCACACAATGGCTCCGTTTTCCCGTAATCATCCTATAATCATCAATCACGGATTTCGGTTCCGAAACTGATTTCAGTCTTAAGTTACCGGCAAACTTTTGCGCATCTGTTTCCAATCCCAGTTCGGAACGAAAAAGAATACTATCTCCCTTGTAATGCACAACGAAAGCGGCTTTTCCATAATCGCCATCCTTTGTTGTCACTACACCAACCTTTAAGGCTCCGTCAGGAGAAATAGTATCAAATGTTGCCGAGTGGCACGAACTGATTATAACAGCTATTACAATCCCCCATGTTTTTCTAAGTAAGTTCATAAACATACATATTTAGTTAGTACAACACCCCTGCCGCATGAAACTTTGTTTCCTTCCATGGAAACCCTGTTTACCCCCAATGATAACTTCATTTACACGCCGAAGTAAAGCTCGTTACATACCGTGGTAAAGAGCGTTACAATAAGGAGTAAATGGCGTTACATACTGCGGTAAACGCTTTTACATAGTGATATCAACTATCGGTAAATGCTATTTGCTGATAATCAATAAGCTATCCAAATTCGTTGATTAAGTTAATTCATTTCAGGCAGGTTATGAATATTTCTTCCTGGTCACGCTCACACCTACCCGATATGTTCCCCAAAAAGACTTTTATTTATCTGTCACCGTCGATTCTGGAACCAACAATCGTACTGCAAAAATCCCTCCTGCTGTAGTATCCGACTTACTCTGGAACCTAACCGTAATTTTATCTTTCGATTTCAGCAAAGTGGCCGGAATATTATATTCCACATTGCAGAACAAGTCTTTCTTCCATTTTCCGACAATATTTTCCGTAGCGATAGTTTGACCATCAACCAGAATATCAAAGCTTCTACTACCAGACTCAGCTCCCCAATAACGGACCATCAATGAGAGATTCTCATTTCCTTTCGTGGTCAGTGTATATTCGAAATATCCTCCATTACGGGCATCACGCCACGCCTCACCGGCATGTACTCCGCGATGCGAATCCTGAGTTTTCATTGCATGATCCGACTCAGGTGGTTGCTCACCCGATGATACCATATCCACAGTACGCTTGTCGAGTATCATTCTCCCATTCTCTTCAGCTTCTACGGCTTGTTTATATTCCCTGAATGCGGGCTCGGGCATTGATAACCAATACATCATATAGCGGCTATCATGAATTCCATAGAATGGTTCAAGTATCAGATTCTTATATTTTTCCTGAGTAAACAAACCGGGAACAGTAAAACTAAAAGATTTTCCTTCGACCGGCTTCATACGATTCAATTTATTCAGAATATCACTTCTTTCCCCTATGATATAAGGTACATCAAAAAGTGAAACCAGAGATCCGTGTGCAATATGCTCCCAACGCCCGTCTCCGGCAATTAATCCGGGCATATTTTCCGTTCCCGTCCTCGCACCTAACAATATAGGGCCACGCATGATCGAGATAGCGTTAGGTACATTAGGCAGTTCTTCAATTCTCACGGTCATCGGAGTTTTTATTTCCACCACATCTCCTTTTGACCATTGGCGATCAATGGCTATATAAGAACCTGGCTGTGCATTTTTTGCATAATCAACTCCATCGCAGACCACCTGCATTTTTCCCTGCTCCACCCATGAGGGATAACGTATCAGCAGTTTAAACTGTGTTGCTTTGGAAGGATTAACAGTCAACGTAGTCCCTTCTTCATTCGGAAAGTCCGTTTCTTGTACAATCTTAATCTTTTTCTCTTTCCAGTTTAATTCGGAAGGTATAAAAAGATTCACATACAGAGCATTATCCACCGTATCATGGGTATAAATAAACTGCCCGTATTTACCATGATTCTCCATACCGGTACCTACACAACACCACATTGCTTCTCCCGGTGCCGAATAAACACGATAATGCGAGGGGCAAGCAGGTGTGAAATATACGTATCCCCCATGTTCAGGGTGCTGGGTAGAAAGGATATGATTATACAGGGCACGTTCATAAAAATCGGCATATTCCACTTTGGGATGGATACGGAACAGACCTTCGGTAAGTTTCAGCATATTGTTAGTATTACACGACTCCGGTCCCTGACGTTCATGCATATAATCGGAACATTTTCCTGCTTCGGGAAAATGCTCACCCCGACTGTTTCCGCCTAATGACAAAGAGCGATGAAAAACTACAGTCTCCCAGAAAAATTCAGCAGCAGTCATAAATTCATTGTAATCCGAAGCAGTTTTCGAATTAAGTTCGGCCACACGTTGATATCCCACGGCTTTAGGCACTTGTGTATTGGCATGCTTGTTATCCAGGTTATCAATGCGCCTTGTCATACTATCGAAAATCTGCTTGTGTGAAAAGCGCTTCGCCGTATCGAGGTATTTAGGATTGCCGGTCATTTGCCAGGCATCCGCATACACTTCATTCATACCACCGAATTCATTATCCAGCATACGCTCCATTTGCCGGTCGTCTAAATTAGAAATAACGTCGACACCCCAGTCACAGAACTTCAAGAAGATCTTTTTCGCTTTTTCATTTTTACCGTAAAGCCAGGCATCCCGCAGTCCGGCATAGGTTTTATGCATATTATACCAGGCCACCCAGTAGTTCCATACAATGCCTACATTTCCTTTTCTTATTTCTTCCGCAAACTTCTTACTGTTCGGAAAGCCGCAAATAGAACCGTCATCATTAGCCTGCTGTACACGCGCAAATTCAGAAACCATATAATCCATGCGTTTTTTGCACTCCTGATTACCTGTAGCGGCATAATGAATGGCTAAAGCGCTCAGATAGTGCCCACCGATATGCCCGTCAAGACCGTCTTTTTCCCAGTTACCATACGTTTCCGCTTTCTTAGGTAATCCTGCTTCACGCAGGAAAGGGGCCAGCAGACGATCGGTATCATATTGAAGCAGAACCTTAACGTTTAAATCACAGGCATGCTTAAAAGGGCCTGCAGTTATTCTCACATCTCCCAAAGGAAAAGTGTTCGGATAAAGCGCGTCCTGCGCAGCAAGGTTTGTAAAACTAATCGTTATCAGTAACAATAGAATCCATTTTTTCTTCATTTCCTAATCCTTATTTATTTCCATTTATAATCATACTTCCATACGATCTGGCACAATGCAAAAATAGGCCTATTGTATTATAGTCATTGTCAATTCCAGACATTTGATTTTAGATTTCAGATAAAACTTACCGCAGCTCTACTGTACTTACTCCGTACATTTATCAAAAGATGTAACATCAGGAAAGAAACATGTAACATCATTATTGGGCTGAGAAAACAGAATGCTGTATGTTTGCGACATAAAATTCAGAACCATGAAAAACATTGCAATCATTTTAGTATGCGCATTGGCGTATTGCTTCGGGGTACAGGCACAAAGTACCATCCCCCACTCCCAGGCTGGTTTCGACGTAGAAAAGGCAGGAATAGCCCAAGGGAAAATAGAAACAGTGACTTATAACTCTAAAACCGTTGGTACGAAGCGGAAAACATTGGTTTATACCCCTCCCGGCTTCAGTAAGAGCAAGAAATACCCTGTACTTTATCTGCTGCATGGTATCGGTGGCGATGAACTGGAGTGGTTCAATAATGGCAAACCACAAATCATTCTCGATAACCTGTATGCCGAAGGTAAACTAACACCGATGATCGTAGTACTCCCCAACGGAAGAGCCATAAAAGATGACCGCGCTACGGGCAATATCATGGCTCCGGATAAAGTGGAAGGCTTCGCCATTTTTGAAAAAGATCTGCTGAACGACCTGGTTCCTTTTATTGAGAAGACATATCCTGTAATCAAGAATCGAGAGAGCAGGGCCATCGCAGGACTGTCAATGGGTGGCGGGCAATCCTTAAACTTTGGTCTGGGAAATCTGGATAAATTTGCTTGGGTAGGAGGATTCTCATCCGCCCCCAACACCAAAGCACCCGAAGTGCTTGTTCCAAATCCGGAAGCTACCACACAGCAACTAAAACTGCTGTGGATATCCTGCGGGGACAATGACAACCTGATGTCTTTCAGCGAACGTACTCACCTCTACCTGCAACAGCATCGGATTCCCCATATCTTCTATGTGGAGCCCGGAGGCCACGACTTCAATGTATGGAAAAACGACCTCTACCTGTTCTCTCAATTGCTATTCAAGCCTGTAGATACGTCAAGCTTCGACAAATATGGCCTTCATGGAGCACGCGCAGAATCCAACGTACGGAACTCCAAATATCCACAACTGACGGCAGACCACCGCGCTATTTTTCGCATAAAAGCCCCGGATGCACAGAAAGTACAGATAGACCTGGGACGGAAATACGATATGGTCAGACAGGAAGGAGGTATCTGGGAAACGGTAACCGATTCTTTGGGTGAAGGTTTTCATTACTATTCACTATTGATTGACGGAGTAGCGGTATCCGATCCCGGAAGTGAGACTTTCTATGGCATGGGACGCATGGCAAGCGGCATTGAAGTTCCTTTCAAGGGTGGAGAATATTATGCACTGAAGGATGTGCCACATGGTGATATCCGCATGAAACGCTACTATTCGGAAGTAAGTCGTTCGTGGAGACGCTTCTTTGTATATACACCTGCCGGATATGACACCCACACGGCTGAAAAATATCCTGTTTTATACCTGTTGCATGGTGGCGGAGAAGATGAACGCGGTTGGGCTACACAAGGCAAAACCGATCTGATAATGGACAACCTGATCGCTGAGGGAAAAGCTAAACCGATGTTGATAGTGATGCTCGATGGCAATATGGCTTCTGCTGGGTTCAATGCCGGTGCCTTGAAAGCATTCGAAGCCGAGCTGATGCAGGCTGTCATTCCATTTGTAGAAGATAACTACCGTGTCAGAAAAGAAGCAGACAGCCGGGCACTTGCAGGCCTCTCTATGGGAGGCATACAAACACTTTATGCCGGCCTATACCATACAGATTTGTTCGCTCATCTCGGTATATTCAGTTCCGGATGGCTACCTTTCTACCAGAAAATCGCAGATGGCCAATACGAGTTTATCAACAAGAATAAAGCAGCAATAGACTCTCAACTCAGATTACTCTGGATCGCCATGGGAGGCAAAGAAGATATAGCCTACCAGAACTGCCAGAATATGCTTAAAGAGTTTGATACACTAAAACTGAAGTATACGTATTCCGAATATCCGGGTGGACACACTTGGCCGGTATGGAGAAACAATCTGTATAATTTTGCACAGTTATTATTCAATAAATAACAAAAGGCACATGAGAAAACAATCTATCTTCTTATTCAATACTTATAAGGATTATCACAAATATATCTGATTTTGAAATTCAAATATCTAATATCGAAAGCCAGTCATTCTTCGATAGCTTACTTTTGTCGCATAGTGTCCTATTGAACAAATAATAACATAAATATTTACGTATAAAAAAGATTAGATTGGTTATGAAAAGAATTCAAATCATTTTATTATTATTTGCTATTGTCCCCATGTTTGTAATAACAAAAGCAATAGCCGGTAATAATAATCAGCCCAAAACGTCCAAGTTTGTTTATCATGGAGCTGGTAATCCGTATCTACCGTTATGGGAACATTTGCCGGACGGAGAACCCCGTGTTTTTGAAGACCCCGACAATCCGGGAAAGTTTCGCGCTTACATCATCGGTTCGCACGATGTCCGTTTCGGCAGTTATTGCGGGCCGGACATCAGAATGTGGTCAGCACCCGTAGAAGATTTATCAAGCTGGCGTGACGAAGGAGCTATCTTTACCTATCAGGTAGAAGGACAATGGGATGTGATGTACGCTCCCGACCTTGTTGAAGTGAAAAGGAAGGACGGCACAAAAGAATATTATCTGTACCCGCATAGCCGCGGTAGAGACAGAGAAGCAATGGTTGCCAAAGGAAGCCGTCCTGACGGACCTTTTACCCCTATCAACCTGACCGCTGATGGTACAAAAACCCTACCCGGAAGTATTCTGGGATTCGACCCGTCGGTATATATTGAATATATCACAGACCCGAACGATCCAGATTATGAAATTGGGTTCAGAGCTTATGGATATTGGGGATTCCAACGTTCATTAGCCGCCCAACTGGATCAGAACACCATGTATTCCGTACGTCCGGGAACAAAGGTTATTCCTTATTTTATGCCGGCAGGCGTTCGCAAAGGTAACAACCGCGGTCCGAAGAATATTTCATATCCGCATATCTTTCCCGGAGAGGACCTTGAAGCATTCAACTTCTTTGAAGCTTCATCCATACGTAAGATCGGAAACAAATACGTGACCATCTATAGCGGACATTCAGGCCCCGACTATGGATTGGGCAGCTCCAACTCCACTTTGCGTTACGCTTATGGTGATTCCCCGCTGGGTCCGTGGAAGAGCGGCGGTGTTCTGGTCGATTCGCGTGCACCGGTGCTAAACCAAGATGGTTCACGTCTGCAAACAACTAATGCAGGGCACAATACGCATGGAAGTATAGAACTCATCAACGGACAATGGTATGTATTCTATCACCGCCCGCCCCGTGGATTCGGAAACGCCCGCCAGTCAATGGTAGCTCCAATCCATGTGGAATGGGATAAGAAGCCGGTATCGGAAGGCGGTAAAGTATCCATCAGAGCCTACGATCCCTATGCAAAAAATAATATCTGGACAGCCAAAGACAGCCAGGGGAATGAATATAAAGGAGCAGAAGTAACCTCGGAAGGATTCCACATATTTGGTCTTGATCCTTATCAGTATTATTCCGCAGGATTCGCATGTTATCTCTCCGACGGACGTATCCAACAGGATTCATGGGACATCTGGGATAACCACGCTCCTATCACAAACGTGAAGAACGGCCATATAATAGGATATAAATACTTCGGTTTCGGTGGATTAAATAAAGATAAACTGGGCCTGAAAGCTTTCGAAGGAACTAAAAAGGGAAACAAAACAGCCTTCAATCTCTTCCTTGCACCGAAAACATCAAAGACGTTTAAAGTGAACGTTTGGTTAGACGGTCCGTGGGACAACGAAACCTGGAAAGGAACGAAGATAGGTGAAATAGTTGTTTCCGCTAACTCGGCGCAGAAAACGGAACAGTTTACAATTGATGTATCGAAGTTTGTTGACCACCTGGACAAGAAACATGCAATCTATCTCGTTGCTGAAAGCGAAGAAACGGGCAATCTTTTCGATTTAGCCGGCTTGGGATTCAGTTCAAACAAAAAGAAGATCACTCGCCCTATTGTCCCCAAAGTAAATATAGAGGTCAATGGAAAAGCAATCGAAATACCGGCAACTCCTGTACGTTCTACTGAAAGCAATGGTATTACCGGCTATGATATCTATGAAACTGTTTACAAACTTCCGGCCGGAACTACCGGAACCCCTACTGTATCGGCATCAGCAACTGATAAGAATGTGAAAGTAGAAATTATCCAGGCAACATCGGTTTCCGGAACTGCTATTGTGAAATTCGATTATAAAGGGGTAGTTAAAACATATAAGGTTGTGTTTACCCCTCTTGCATAAGAATATCAGAATGTAACCATGAAAAAAACATTTACTATTCTATTATTTATATGTGCAGCCACAGCGATAAATGCACAAGATAAATTGTATCCCAACGAGTTTCCGCTCTCACAAATAACACTCCTTGAAGGGCCGTTGAAACATGCCCGTGACCTGAATATCGAGACATTGCTCAAGTACGACTGTGACCGTTTGATGGCTCCCTATCGAAAAGAGGCAGGACTGACACCCAAAGCAAAGTGTTATCCCAATTGGGACGGATTGGACGGACATGTGGGGGGACATTACCTCACAGCTATGGCCATCAATGCAGCCACCGGCAATGAAGAATGTCGCAAGCGCATGGAGTATATTATCAGTGAAATTGCCGAATGTGCCGAAGCCAATTGCAAGAATCATCCCCAATGGGGTGTTGGCTACATGGGCGGAATGCCTAACAGCCAGAATATTTGGAATGGCTTTAAAGACGGAGACTTCCGCGTATACAGTGGCTCATGGGCACCGTTCTACAATTTGCATAAGATGTATGCCGGCTTACGCGATGCATGGCTATATTGCGGCAACGAACAGGCAAAGAGTCTTTTTCTACAGTTTTGTAATTGGGCAATCCACATCACATCAGGATTGTCGGACGAACAGATGGAACGGATGCTTGGCAACGAGCATGGCGGCATGAACGAAGTGCTTGCTGATGCGTATGCCATTACCCACGAACAGAAGTACCTTGACTGTGCGAAGCGTTTCTCTCATAAACGGTTATTTACTCCTATGTCTCAGCGGCAGGACTGTCTCGACAATATGCACGCTAATACGCAAGTACCCAAAGTTATCGGTTTTGAGCGTATATCAGAGTTATCGGGCAATGAAGATTATCATGCGGCAAGTTCATTCTTCTGGGACATTGTAACAGGCGAGCGCAGCCTTGCATTTGGCGGAAATAGCCGTCGTGAACACTTCCCTGCCAAGGATGCTTGCATGGATTTCATCAATGACATTGACGGGCCTGAGAGCTGCAACACCAACAATATGCTGAAACTAACAGAAGACCTCCATCGCCGTAACCCGGAAGCGCGGTATGCCGACTACTACGAGCTTGCTACTTTCAACCATATACTTTCTACCCAGCATCCGGAACATGGAGGCTATGTCTATTTCACGCCTGCCCGTCCCCGCCACTATCGCAACTACTCTGCTCCTAATGAAGCAATGTGGTGTTGTGTCGGCACCGGCATGGAGAACCATGGTAAGTACGGACAATTCATCTACACCCATGTAGGTGATGCTCTTTTTGTGAATCTATATGCGGCTTCGCTACTCGACTGGAAAGAACGCGGCATCACGCTACGTCAGGAGACGACTTTCCCTTATTCTGAAAACAGTACTATTACTATTGCGGAAGGCAAAGGCACATTCAATCTCATGGTGCGCTATCCGGGATGGGTGCATCCGGGCGAATTCAAGGTCAGTGTAAACGGAAAGCCAGTCGATATCATTACAGGTCCGTCATCATACGTCAGCATCAATCGCAAATGGAAAAAAGGCGATGCGGTGAATATCCATTTCCCAATGCACTCATCTCTGCGCTATCTACCCAACGAACCGCAGTACGTTGCTCTCATGCATGGCCCTATCCTTCTCGGAATAAAAACCGGTACAGAGTCGATGGCTTCACTCATAGCCGATGACAGTCGTTTCGGGCAGTATGCAGGCGGTCCCAAACAGCCTATTGACAAAGCTCCAATCCTCATCAACAATGACATCGCCAGCATCCCGTCACAGCTCACTCCTGTATCAGGTAAGCCGCTGCACTTCACACTGAGCACCCGCATGGAGAACAAGATTGAAGGAGAATTGCAGCCATTCTTCGAAATTCATGACTCTCGCTATATGATGTATTGGCTTGCTCTCACCGAAAGCAGTTACAAGCAATACATTGATAACATTGCCAAGCAGGAACAGGAGCGTCAGGCACTCGAAGCAAGCACTGTCGACAAAGTGCAGCCAGGCGAACAGCAACCGGAGACCGACCACCAGATGGAGACCGACGAGTCATACACCGGTAACACAAATAATGTCTTCTATCGCGATGCTCGCAACGGACATTATTTTAGCTACCTCATGCAAACCGATGGTCTGACTAACCTCAAGCTGCGACTCAAATATTGGGGAGTGGGCGAATGGAAAAGCCATGAATTTGATATCTATATTGATGATGTGCTTCTCCGTTCCATCAACAACACCGGCAAATATCGCATATCAGAGTTCAAGGCAGAAACTTATGACATTCCGGATACTCTTTTGCAGGATAAGAAACAAATACGCGTCAAGTTTGTGGCAAAACCAAACAAGCAAATAGGCGAGATATATGAAGTAAGATTAATAAAACAGTAGCTGGATAGCTACTGTTTTATTTCTTTTCCAATACGGATACAAGCTCCGCCACCCGGCGCTAACTTTATACTCAAAACCTCATTCCGAGTTACTCTCTTTTTAGAAATCTTCATCGTTTCCCTGTTACTTAAATAATGGGCATTCTCTCCATCTTCTACAATTTCCGCTTCATAGTCTCCTTTACCTAAGAAAGACAGCGGCACACGTAAAGTTCTACTTTCTTCGTTAGTGGCAGCTCCTATCAAGAATACTCCATCTTCCGCTTGACGCATCATTACGATATATTCCCCTATTTCGCCATCTAAAGTCTTACTTTCCAGCCAAGGCATTTTCTGTGCAGATAAAAAGCGGAGTAAAGCAGGATATTTACGATAATATTCAGGAATATCCGGAATAATCGTCGCACCGGAGAAAGTAATCAATGTTCGTGCAGCTTCCGATACCACCGTTGAAGGTACCTCCTGGTTATTATCCGAACGCGTCGTTTTCCCTTGCCGCAAGTCAAACATACCATTATTCATATCAATCGGGCCGGCTACCATATTTACAAATACCGAAGTAACAAAGGTTTTGGGATAGAAAATCTCGTGTCCGTCCAACTGAGCCTTGCAGTATTCACGTGTCACAGCATTGGGCCATGTCCGCATCTGCCCATAGGGATGCACCGGATAATCATGAAAATTTACCAATAGCTTATACCGTGCACACATTTCCGTTATACTCTTTGTTCTGGTATTCTTCTCTTCAGGGTTTCCGGCCATAAAACCATACTTCACTCCGGCAGCTCCCCACTCCCCATATTGTTTCAAAGTTTCTTCCAACGGATAATTACGTCCTCCCACATCATTCAGATACAGCCAGATACCCACTCCTTTCTGCTTTCCATATTGAATCAATTTTCGCACATCCCTGGCCTTATCTCCCTTAACGGGGTCCGAACCCTGCTCAAACTCGGGTCCATACCAGTTGGCATCAAGAACCAGATAAGCAAAACCCTGCTCTGCGGCAAAATCAACCGCTCTTTCCCAGGAAGGATAGGACATCGTATAATTAAACCCGTCCCACTGAGCACCATTCATACGCCAGTCCCATAACGCAACTCCCGGCTTCACCCATGAGAAATCATATTCTCCGGAAGGTTCCGGATTCAGTAATTCCACAAGATGAGAATCCACCAGATCACCCGGCCGGTTACCGCAAAGCACCACACGCCATGCCGATTGATACCCCGCATGAAGCAAATGCGGCTTTACAGACACAAAAAACAAACATTGCCCTTTTTCCGACTTTAGTTTCAAAGGTTCCCCTTCATCCAGACAAGCTTCATGGACAGCCAGATATAAATCATCCGCAGCCTTCACCGTCATCACAGGCAAGCGCTCACCATCAGTTTCCGTCAATCGTTCCGGACCGATATTATGCCTTTCACCATTATAAAACCATGCAGTATAATCGCCTGCAAAATTAAAAGTAGTAAGTTCCAATGCAGAACCTGCACCTTGAGGCGACACATAGCGAAAAGCCACACCTTCATTATAAGCCCGTGCCACTACCTCCAAAGCATCCGATGATTTCGCTTCATTCACAAAAGACAGCTTCATCTCATTGTATTTATCGGGTACCACGGCACGCTTTCCCCACAGAGGCTTCCAAACAGAATTCACTTTGTTACGAGTAACTTTTCCCATTTTCCATCCCCGAAAAGGAAAAGTCAGCCCATCTTCCGTTTTAAACCCCAATGCAGAAGCATCAATCACTTGTTTACGCTTCACGGATAATTGATAAGTCAGCTCACCGGCATCCGTTTGAATAATCGCTAACTGTATCTTTCCGTCAGGCGAATCAACCGTATGTTTTTTTTCACCGGCATAACAATAGGTTCCTATCAATAAGAACAACAACCATAATTTTCTCATAATCCGAATTTATCACATCAATAAACTTTATTAAATACCGGCTTCATTATAAAACTGAATTCATAATTGCCGTGCGGCAAGCGGTATTGCGGATAAGCGATAGCTCCCCAACTATTTTCACAAGCCAGACCCAACTGAGCCTTGTTCTTACAAAGATAAGAGCATTCTGCCATCCAAACTTTCAATTTCAGATATTTTATTAGTGAAAATAGATAAATCCAACCTTTTTCAGCTAATAAATCCATATTCAGCATATTCTGAGTTTGTGCTTGTTTTTTACTTGCACGCTTACACTTACATCCTGTATCTCCTTATTCATCGGCAATACAGCGGTGGTGGAAGTAAATTAAAACTGAGTGTAGGCAAATTTACCTACACCACTCTTGACAAGACACATGTTTCTGATTATCTTTTTATTATCCATCATATTCGCATAAATCCATTCCTTTCGTATCTTTCCATTTTTAGGCATTTCTTCCTTAAAAAGATATCGGATTGCATATATTTCGTCAGGTGTCATTCCACATCCTACCTGTTTTTGCCTGTTACAAATAGAGATCGACATGTCAATTCCCTATATCTATTAGACAAGCTACGCACCTACATTCTATTGATAACCAATATATTAATAGTGTTCACCACCATAAAGCACGTGCTCCACAAATGTGAATTACGTACTTTATAATTGTGAAGCAGCTGAACTACAATTGTAGTCATCGCAAAATGAAGCATTTCGGAAGAAAAAATCATAGGGAGAAAATAGATTATCCCTTGTTTTGTTCACGATGGTATCAAGACATGAGTACGCAAAAGACACTTATTGGAATGCCAAATAAGCAAATCGCCAAGACCACCAGCCGTACATATTGTTTTCGTTATATACTCTTGGCTTTTTTCAAAAAAAACCAAGCACTTTCTGAGTAAAAGCAAACTATGAATCAAATAAAAACTTCCTTGCAAGAACAAACTATTAACATAGATTAAAAGGCATATGTGTTATTTTCTCAAAACAATTCTTAATTTTGCAAATCACTTCCGTTTTCCTCATCTTGCTATGAGTTAATCACATAGCAAGATGAGCCCACGCCGAGACTTGTTTCTTTCAATCGGGATACAAGAGGCAGAGGTGGGTAAATTGGGAAGTTGGTATATATAAAAGGCGTTTACTTTTAGCGCTTTCTACACTCCAAACTTCGAACACTTGGAATACTCAGTAGAAAGTAAGCAATGGTAGATGTCCTCGGGGATGTGTTTATAAGTATATCTCCTTATTTGTCATAGTTGTAGTTTTCTCTATTAGAGATAAACATTTACAGTGTAGACGTTTAGGGAGGGGATTATATTCATATCGGCGTGGGCTTCGAAGTTGCTTATCTTACTGAGTGGGCAAGTTCGAAGGCCTGGAGTGTGAGATAAGTGACAAGTACGAATCTCACGCTTTTTATGTTTATACCTTTTACACATTTATACATCAACATCAGCCAAGAGATTCCGCTGGACATATAGACAATACTATGAGATGCAAGAATTGCGGATGGGATAACTCTGACAGTAATATAAGATGCGAAAAGTGTAACGCACCGTTGGATGGTTCTATGATAGAAGGGTACCAAATCCCGAAAATCACTCCTCAAACAGATTCCCGTCTACTAAGAATGACACGCTACGAAAACAGCGACGAAACGCACAAAACAGAGGAAGAAAAAATTTGCCCCCACTGCGGCTATCCTTCAATAAAAGAAGCAAAAGTATGCCCCAATTGCAATACCTCCTTTGAAGAACAAAAGCATACAAGCAACACTGGATCACTGACACATTCTTTCCAATTGCATGATGTCAAGACTTGTACTAAGTGCCAGTGCCAAAATCTTTCCAGTGCATTGTTCTGTTCCAATTGCGGATCTCAATTATCCGGTTCAAAAGAAACAGTCAATCCATGGAATGGAGTTAATAGTACAAGCATGTTTTCTTTAGAGAAACTTTTGCCCATTGATGGTCAGGCTACAGACAACAAGATGTTTTTCAGCGGTGACAAAGTAACTTTGAACAGAGCGAACACAGAGCCCCAAAATCAAACAATAACATCAAAGACCCAAGCCGTCATTTCCAAAGAGGGAGACAAATGGTACATCCAGGACAAAAGCGAATTGCAGACTACATTCGTCCAAGCAGCCCACAAGTTGGAAATCCATACGGGTGATGTCATATTGCTTGGAAATCGCAAATTCAGATTCGAAGAGAAATAAACGATAGCGGTATGGTGCAACGGTGTGATTTTTCCCCAGGTGAATGCATTGACCATCAATATGTGGTAGAGCGCGTATTAGGCGAAGGAGCTTTTGGAAAGGTATTCAAAGTCCAGACCGACAATGGGAAAACCTATGCTTTGAAGTTACTTAAATTATGGGAAATACATCCCGACTTAAGGAAACAGTTGACAGCCCGCTTCACGATGGAGTTTGAAACCGGACAGATTCAAAGCAAATACTTGGTTCACTCATTGGCATACGGCTATGTTAACGAGAATCCGTACATTGTCATGGAGTTCTGCCCCAAGGGCGACCTGCTTCAATACCTGCAAAAGGAAAAGCTCGATTTCTTTGAAGTTGGCAGGCTAATTCTTTTAGGACTGAATGACCTACACAAATGCGGCAAGGTACATCGGGACTTGAAGCCGGAAAACGTGTTAGTCCGTGCCGACGGCGGAATAGCTTTGACCGATTTCGGCATATCTGGTGACAGAAACAAACGAATGACGGAAAGAAATATCCTTGGCAAACCCAAACAAGTATTCGGTACCTATGCCTATATTCCTCCTGAGCAAGTCAATCCCAGACGGGATGCAACCGTGCTTCCTACAACAGACATCTTTTCATTCGGGGTCATGATGTACCAGCTTTTGACAAACGAGCTTCCCTTTGGGCTTTTAAACGATGAAACTGACTTGGGCACCTATCTCAATAACGCCAAACAAGAACATTGGAACAGAAATCGGCTGGCAACATGTTCTCATGAAGGGCAACGCTGGCTTACAATTCTCTCTCTCTGCCTAAAGGCCGACTTCAGAGAGAGGATTCAGTCTGTTGATGAGTTGCTGAAATACTTCCCGTCAGGCTGCCACACGGAAGAACAGTGCCATAAAGCCGATACTCCCATTGCAACCACTGCGACAACACTACGCATCATGCAGGGAGAAGAATACGGCAAATGTTTCCGTTTGTCTGACTATACCCAACAACGCAAGATTGTTACTATAGGTAGAAAGGAAGAAGACATTCATAATACCATTCCGCTCCAAGAATATCAATATGCCTACATTTCGCGCAAGCATTGCACACTGGAACTGAATGAAGGCATTTGGTACATCAGGGATGGACAATGGAGCAGAAATGCAAAAGACATGTGGAAGCCGTCGCTCAACGGAACTTTTGTCAACTCAACCGAAGTGGACAAGAAAGGAATGCCACTACACATAGGCGACATCATTTCCGTGGGCGAGATAAAAATCAGAGTAGAAAACACATAGAATTATGGCGAACAAGGAGATAAACATATTCAGCACTTCATTCCTCGATTTGCTTTCCGGAGCATTGGCAGCCGTCCTTATATTGTTCATCATCGTACCCAAACTTACGAAGGAGCAAGACAACTCCCTGAAAGAACTTGAAGAACTGAAAGAAGAGGTAGGCGACCTGAAAGACCTGATGGAGCAAATAAGAAACAGCGTACCGGCAGAAATCTTTGAGGAGATACAAGCCAAGCTGGACGAATTGCAGGAGACTGTGAACCACCTGACGACAGAAGTAGAACAACTGAGGCAACAACTGGCTCAGGAAAAGAGGCGCAACGAAGAATTGGAACAAAAGCTGAATGAAGCCGAAAAAGGGTTGAAAGAACTTGAAGCCAAGCTGAAAGAACAACAAAAGAAAAAAAATGGTCTTCCGTCCAGCTTCATGGACAAAGGCGATGTGGAAGTTTTCATCCTGTGGGCCGAAAATGTGGACGTAGACCTCTATGTACAAAATATGGATAACGACGAGGTATGCAGTCATCCCGGAATCACGGCACAAGGCACATCGCCCAACATCAAACCTTGGGGATGTATGGGCGAAGACATAAACAGTGACCGCATGGGCGAAGAAGGCAGCAAGTATTACGAATACTTCTACCAGTATAAGCCTGTACCGGGAAGGTATAAACTGTACATGAACATCTTTGACCACCCGCAAGTACGTCCCGAAGCACGTTGGAACGGCAAACCCGCTACAATCAACGGTTACGTCGTGATGCATCCGGGCAAAGAGAACGAAATAAGGATTGATTTCCCAGAAGTAGTGCTTCGCCAAGCCATGCAAAACCATGTGATAGGAACTTTAATAGTAACTGAAAATAATATTACAATACAATGATTGCAAACAGATTTTATAGGCTGCTCGCCAGTGCCGTCACCACCATAGGTTTTATGCTGCTGCTCGTGGCTCTTACTCCCAACCATGGGAGCAGCCGTATTTTAGTGATGATGGGGGGTACAATGCCCGAAGGCCTTATACAAGGATTTACCTATTTCCTTTTCTTCTTCGGCATGTTGGAAGTCTTGTGGCTGAACAGCAAGCTGACCCGCGAATACGATGCTTTCTCCGCTCACTTGCTACCGGAGAAAGACAACTGGGTATTGTCGGCAGAAGATGCAGGCACACTGAAACTGAAGATGCAGTCGTTAACACATACACATGCTTACCAGATGACCGATTTAATAAAAAAAGCCTGCACGCAATACCGCCTCAGCAAGTCCTCGGCAGAAGCTCTAGCTATTATCGATGCCCAAATACGCAACTATCAGGCAGAAATAGAAAGTGAACAGTCCTTCATCCGCTATACAGCGTGGGCCATACCGTCAGTAGGTTTCATAGGTACTGTGATAGGCATTGCTGCTTCCTTAGGTTATGCCAAAGATGCAGCCAGTCAGGAGGGCATCAACAAAGTGACCGACATGCTGGCGGTAGCTTTCGACACCACGCTGGTTGCACTTATACTGAGCATCATGCTGATGTATGGCATCCATTATCTGCAAAAGCGGGAAGAAGCACTTTATGCAAAAATGAATACCTACTTGATAGAGAACTTGATAAACAGATTTTATAAATAAACAAATCATACGATATGGGACGCACTACACAACCTTACAAAAAGTCGATGGCAGGCTCGATAGGTGCCGGTATGACCTCATTGTTTGCGGGTTCACAAAAACGCTACTACATTTTGGAGCATCGTGTTTCTTCCAAATACCACAAAATGGGAGAAGCACAGGAAATCATTGTCGATCAGATAGAATTGGGACGCGACAGCCACTGCCAAGTGCGTTTCGACGAATCGTTTGACACAGTCAGTCGCCGGCATGCGGCCATCATCAAAGAAGGTGAACGCTGGAAATTAGTACAGCTTTCTCAGACCAACTCTACATTGTTGAATGGTCAGAAGATTCAGAAAGAGTGGTATTTGCAGAATGGCGATGAAATTCAACTCGCCATTAATGGACCGAAGCTAGGTTTCATCATACCCTCCGGCAACAAGGCTACTGTGGGAAGCATTGGTCTTTCCCGACGTTTGAGTTTGTTCCGCCAACAAGCACTAAGGCCTTACAAGCAGGCTATTACGACACTGGCTTGCATACTTTGTGTTGGATTATTTGCGATCGGCTATGCCATTTGGGGACAACACCAAACTATCATAGAGCTTACAGAAAAATCCACTGTACAAGCAAAGAAAATAGCAGAAGGAAAAGAAATGATTGATTCTGTCATCAAAAACAGTCAACAAAATAAAGATGAATTACTGGCAGAGTTGTCAAAAGCCAAGAAAATGGCAGAATTTGCAATAAAAGAGAACAAAAAATTACGGAGTGATGCCTCATCCGTAAACACACTGGGAGTTGACATGACAGCTTGCCACCCTTATGTGTTTTTAATTAAGCTGTATAAGATAACAGTTAACGAGACTATATTTCTAGATTGTTCAAATGTGGATGGCCTTAATATGGGTACGGGATTTTTGCTTGACGATGGCCGGTTTGTAACAGCAAGGCATGTTTCAAGTATTCTTATGTATTCAAATGACTATTTTTTTGATGCTGAAGGAAACTTTCAAATACGGTTTAATCCAGCTAATGAGCCAGAACGTCTTAAAAATATGTTACTCTTTTTATGGCTTAATGCAAAGTCAAATCAAGGTGCAAAAGTTGTAGTATATTACAAGGCTGTATCAACTACAATGAATTTTGAATTTAGCTCAGAAGATTTTATCAGTGATGCCTCAGGGGACAAAATGTATACATTATCACAAGGAATATCAGCTGAAATCCCTGCTGGTAGTAATATTCGTATAGGTGGCTTGGGAAGTTTGGATTGGGCCTTTTTTGATACGAAACAAGGAAATGGTGGCTTGAATTTCAATAAAGAATTATCAATGAACATGAAACAAGGAACACCACTATATGTATTAGGATATCCTTCAGGAAGAGGAGAAGGAAATCCAATAATGTCAACAGCATTATGTTCTCAGAATGGCTTAGATATTGATGGTACAATTATGGCCTCCAACAACAATACGGAAGGAGGTAATTCTGGCGGTCCCATTTTTGTGCAGAATGAAAGTGGCTTTGAAGTCATAGGCATTGTTTCAGGAAGTATGTATGAAAAAGGGCGTTTTGTTCCTATTGGTGTAATCCCCTAATTTAAAGCTATATGAAAAAATATTTATTACACTGTTTAATATACTTGTTTTCTACTACAGGTTTCGGTCAAACATTTGTTACCTCATCAAGCCAGAAACTGGTGGAAAATGCAGTAAAAGACGGTATTATACTGGTAAGACAGTATTATCAACTGAAAGATACAACAGTACGCCCTATCCAATATTATGGTCGAAACAATCAACCTGATTTTGGAATGTCCCTTAGCCTTGGAATTCTATTCGAGAATGGATATCTGTCCGGCGTTGAGGCTTTTAATCCGTGGATGCAAGATGGTAACTTCATTGAATTTAAAAATAGTAAATACGTTCCGATTCTGTCAAGAACAGAATTCAGAACTTTCAGTGATTATCATTTTGATTCTTTACATATTAGTAATGAAATTATACCATTGCAAGAGGAACATATATTCATGTTCAAAGACTCATTGTTTTCTAACAGAGGGTTTGTTGTAAATAAGAATATAGGAAAACAAGAATGTTGGTTAGTTTGGGTAACTTCTGCAGAAGAAGCTCGCAATGAAAATGACTCTCTGCACCTTGCATTAACAACATACCGTATGGATATCACCATAGAAAGAGGACACAACATTTACGATATCCCATCTCCTCCTTTCAAAAAAAATATTATAGGTGGCTTTTTGATATCCCCTGTAGTAACTGCAATTGGCAATATCTCATTCCAACTTGTTGCTTTATTGGAAAAAAAACAAGACGAGTGGCAAGCTGTATTGATAAAACCATTGTCAGCAGAAACCCCAGTTGTTAAAGGAAATCAACCAGAACAATCTTTAACTCCTTCAACTCGTCCGGCTGATATGAAAAACAACAAAAAGAGAAGTAAAAGATGATAATTCAATTCAGAATGGCCGCCAAGACCAACATGGGAATGGTAAGAACCAACAACGAAGATAATTTCCAAGCCAGCGACAACTTGGCTGACGGACAATGGAGCTGGACCAACAACCGTCTATGCACATTAGGCAATAAAGGTGCTTTAATGGTAGTAGCAGACGGTATGGGAGGCATGAATGCGGGAGAAGTTGCATCCGAAAAAGCGATAGCCACTGTCAAAAAGTACTTCTCACCCGCAGCCTTGACCGATGAAATAACGGGTAGTTCCTCTTCTATCGAAAAGTACCTGAAAGAGACCATCGTTGCTGCAGATGGCGAAATAAAAAAAGAAAGCAAGACAGATTCCTTGAAAGAAGGAATGGGTACCACCATTGTGATGGCGTGGATAAAAGATGATAAATGCTACATCGCTTGGTGCGGTGACAGCAGAGCCTACGTCTATAATCCACAGACAGGATTGAAACGATTGTCAAAGGATCATTCGTATGTGCAAGAGTTAGTAGACAATGGCCAACTAACAGATGATGATGCATTCGACCATCCGGATAGCAACATCATTACCAGAAGTCTTGGCGACACTAACAAGAAAGCAGTACCGGAATTACTGAAATCCCCATATTGTCTGCAAAAAGAAGACATCATTCTGCTTTGCAGCGATGGTCTGTCGGGAATGCTGCACGACACAGAAATGGAACAGATTATCAAAGGGAACACCGACAATCTGGACAAATGTGCAGATGTTCTGATTCAAGCAGCATGTGATGCCGGCGGACACGACAATATAACACTGACTGCTTGCCAAATAACCGAAATAAAGCGTGTCCCCAAACAGGTAGCCAACCCGATTCATAGAAGCAAAAGGCAATGGTACACTTTGTTGCCTGCATTGCTTGCTTTTATTGTCGGTTATGCCATCGGTTATATGTCGCCTCATCCTATAAGCAATGATACAACAGTTCCCATTGCAGACACCCTCCATCAAGAAGACATAAAGGTGGAAAAGATTGATACTTTAGAAGATAAAACCCCCATCTTGAATCATGGAATAAAACTTCGTCAAATGACAGACACCTTGCAGCAAGGAGACACCATCAGACTAAAATACAATTATACTATTATTAAACGTAACCAATAAAATAGAAAAATATATGAAAACAAAACTGTTTATGATGATTTGCCTTATGTTGTTCGTTACAACTATAACAGCACAAGAGTGTTTTACCCCGACATACAACCGAGGAAAAGAACTGTATAGTAATGGACAATACAAGAAAGCACTGGCTGCTTTCAAAGCAGCGGTCAACTGTCCTGATAGACCTGCTACCAACGACCTTGCATCATGGATAAAAAAAACCGAACAGAAAATAGAAGTTTTAACAAGGCAACCAGACGAAAACAAGGTTTACAAACAAAGCGAAGTGGACAGGATACCTCTGTTCCCTGGAGGAGAAAACGTCTTGAACGCCTTTATTAAAGGAAAAATGCAATATCCGGAAATAGCCAAGACAAACGGACAAGAAGGAACTGTGATTGTAAAAGTAATCATTGACAAGGCAGGAAAACTTGGCAATCCTAAGATTGCTGAAGCCCGCTATCCCATATTGGCTAACGAGGCCTTGAGAATCGTAAAACAGATGCCAGACTGGACTCCTGCTGAAAAAAACAGGAAAAAAGTGGCCGTAGAGTATACCATTCCCATAGAATTCAAACTTGAAAAGGAGGAAAAAATAGCAATCTCCGAGATTGTTCCTCAAGGAAATGCCCAAATCAAGGAAACACCCAAGCCAAACACCTATGCGGACGCAGCTGTCAGCACGACAAACAACAAGAGAGATACCACAACAAGGTCAACACTACCAAAGGAGCGTTCATTTAACATATCGGGAAAGCCCAAAAAACATCAGTTTTCATTAGACTTGGGGGTAGGAATGCTTGAAACCAGTGATGACTATGGTAGCTGGAACCAATTCTCCGCAGTTATTACAGCTCAATATCAGTACAATTTATCGAAGATTGTGGGTGTGAACCTCAGCGCAAAGTTCCTTTCGGATTTTGCAGAAACATCTGCTTACGGTGCTTTCGTCGGCGTGCGGTTTACAGTTCCGATCATAAGCAAAAAATCGACATCATGGTATATAACACCAAAAATCGGATTTGTCTCTTATGAAGATTGGGGAGAATCCGGATTGACCTACGAGATAGAAACGGGGGTCAACTTAAGTAAACGGCTTTATGTAGGAATCAGTTATATGAATACTCCTATTGATGGCGATTATGAAAATTTGTATTTGTCCGGATTTTCAAACATCAGCATCCACGTCGGTGTTCGTTTTTAATGGATTAGCGATATGAGATTAGAAGAGAATATACTGTTTGCGAAACGCTACACACTGGTTCGGCAAATAGGTCAAGGAGGCTATTCTACTGTATGGTTAGCAAAACACACCATTACCAACATCGAAGTGGTGCTGAAAGTTTACGCTCCACATACAGGACTCGACCAAGAAGGTCTGGAAGTATTTTCGGAAGAGTTCAAGTTGCTGTTCAACTTGAATCATAGCAACTTGCTGAAACCGGCCTATTTTGATATTGAGAACAACAATCCCTATCTGGTATTGCCTTATTGCACAGCCGGGTCCTGTAAACGCCTCATCGGCCAAATCACAGAAACCGAAGCGTGGCACTTCATATTAGATGTTACATCGGGGTTGGATTATTTACACTCGCTGGAACCCCCTATCGTACATCAAGACATCAAACCAGACAATATTCTGATAGGTAACGACGGCAAGTTTCTCATTACGGACTTTGGTATCAGTACGCGGGTCCGGAGTACTTTACGCAAAAGTGCTCCCTCTTCCGAAAGGTCGGGGGCAGGTACTACATCTTACATGGGACCGGAACGGTTTGGAAAGAACCCAATGCCTATCAAGGCCAGTGATATATGGTCATTAGGAGCTACGCTTTACGAACTGCTGACAGGAGATGTACCTTTTGGAGAAACCGGCGGTTTGATTCAAAAAAATGGCGCGGACATTCCTTCGGTAAATGGCTACTTTTCAAGAGAACTGAAACAGATTGTGGAAAATTGTCTTTTGAAAGAACCTTGGAATCGACCGACCGCCGAGCAATTGAAGGAATATGCTTCTGATTTTTTAAAGGGCAACAATCCTAAGATGCCTTGGAGCAGAATCAATGAAGAGAAAAAAAAAGGAGATATTATCCATTTCTTAAAAAGACATTGGGTAGCTGTATTGACAGGGGTGTGTTGCTTGACGGCAGGAACCTTATTCTACATTTTTCCTGATTCAAAGCCACAACTTCCAACTTCGGATAAGGGAAAAGTTGCTCTATATATAAAATTGTATACTGATGAAATCCGTAAAGCAGACGCAATAACCCAAAATGCATCTGCCAGTCAAACCGGTGTCTTAGACTCCATCATTCAAGCCAATCACTATCTGCAAAGAGCATCAGACTACATTGATACATTATCTGTCTTGGAATATGATATCCATCGTATAAAAGAAAAATACGATAGCGTCACCTATGCACTTGAAAACAAATCTACGCCAATTTGCAAACAGTGGGAAGAAGCGGCTGACAATCAGGTAGAATTCTCACCGGAAATGGCTCGCAGTTGGTATGGATTGCTATTGCAGATAAAAGAAACTCCCGACATCCGAACCAAATACAATGCCTTACAATAGTACTAACGTAATAAATCAAGTAATTCAAATGAAACATACATTATTTCTTCTATTCCTTATGATATGTTGCTGCCACGCATTTGCCCAAGAGTGTTACAAACAAACCCGTCAACGCGGTATTGAGTTATATAACAGCGGAAAAAAAGAGTCGGCACAGAAAGTATTTCAAGCGGCAAAGGCTTGTCCGGACAAACCAACCAATAACGATCTGGATGTTTGGATATCCAAATGCAAAAAGGTAGTTCAGAGAGAGAAATGCTATGATACAAAATATAAAAAAGCTATAAAATTCTATGAATCTGGCGACAAACAATCTGCAAAGGATTTGTTTATTGAAGCAAGAAACTGTTGGGATAAACCTCAACAGAATGATCTGAAAGACTGGATCAGCAAATGTGAATCAAACGAATTAAAACCAAAAGAGGAGAGAAGAAGTCATGACGAATCCAGTTCTCCAACTATGGACATTCCGAATAATTTTGCAATACTTCTTTCCGGTACTTCAGTCCATCTGAAGAGCAACTACACTATTTATGCCAAAAGAGAAAGAGAGGGTAATAATATATATTTTACCGTAACGGAGGATATAAAAGTACAAGATAGAATCATTATTCCAAAAGGGAGTACCGCCATAGGAATTATCAGAAAAGCCAAACGTTCGTCCGCATTTGGTACTAAGGGAAAACTACACATTGAAATGAGTCACATTAATGTAGGAAATAAGACCATAAAGTTAAACTACAAGATGCTGAGATTCTATGGAAAAAACAACACTCCTATAGCTGTTATTTCCGGTCTATGTTTCACTCCTTGCTTCTTCATTACCGGTACAAAAGCATATATGCCGGCTAATTACGAATTTGCAGTAACAATTTCGGAGAATGAAACTTTCTATTTTTAAGAACTATACAATAATAGAATCAGTAATCTTATGAGACTTACTACCATTTACCGGCAATTGACACAAGAACAAAGAGTGAATTTTTGGACTATATTAACCAACTTATTTGTGGTACTTTTCACTTTCTGGCTTGGATTATCTGTACAAGATATGATTGCAACAAGGCATTCTGAACTCAATGAACGTCTCGCACACTATGCCTACGTTGACAGATTCTATAATGATATGCAAAATATGGAGAACAAGTATGCATACATCATTTCCAAAATACTCTATAATGTCAAAAGTGAAAAAGTGACAGACAATGACGTAAAGGAAGTAAGCAAATTCCTCATAACAAATAAAACAGACGTAATACATGCAGCTACCGCCATCGACTCCACATTAAGAAAATTCAAATACTACTGTGATAATGACGAGGAATTTCAAAAACTCACATCAATAACTATTGCTATACCAATCTATCGAATTGTGTTGTCTGTTCTCGAATCTGATTCTACTATCTCAGAAGAAGAACTCCGCACAAAGATTCAAGCCCAAATACGGTTAAGACATAACGAACTACCTATAATAAGTGGAAAAATATTAGATGAGGCCACAGACAAAATCATAACTATTTTTAAGAACACAAAATCAGAAAAAAGAAGAGATACTTATACTTCAATTTTGCTAAAATTAGTAGAAGAGACACAAAATGGATATATTTTTTTAAACAAAAAGATACAAAGTGCAAATAAACAGCCGTCGTTCTTTAGAAGACTTAATTTCTCATGGGAAAGTATAATACTCCTAATTATTCTTATTGTATTGGCTTTCTTTGTGAGTAATTTATTCGTCCGTTTCATTGCACCTAAAAGCATTGAGAGAAATCACTCAAATGAAGATTTCGTTCGGCTGAAAAAGGAAAATGAGAGATTAGAAAATATGAGAGCAACAAATAAATTGTACATAAAGCAACTTGAAAATGAGATTAAATCATTGAAAAAAGATACTTGAAGGTGAAATGGATACCCATTTGGGGTATAAGAAGTATTCTATGGCAAGTAATAACAGAGGTAATTCCCGTAATGGTAGTTATCAAAAAAATCAAATAGAATACAGAGAAGCAGTCATTCATATTCCTTGTGACCGTAACGGTCAGTTTGATCTTGTAACGGTTTCCAAACATGAAAGCCATAGCTTTTTCCATTGAAAAACTGGTTATCTCTATTATATGCCAAAGAAATGAGCATGTCCGACATTATGGAAAGGAAGTTCTTGGCATGTGGATAGGTAAATCAGAAAGTACACTTAGATATATAATCAGAATTCACCCCAAAAGTGTTATATTTGCCTCGTATACTGTTTAAATATCTACCAAAATGAATATTGAAGAATTTAGAGAATACTGCCTGTCATAAAAAGGAGTTCATGAGAAAATGCCGTTCTCGAATATTCCTGATAAATACAGTCGTGATGTTCTATGCTTTTATATAGCGGATAAATGGTTCTGCTTTGTAAATATCGAAATCTTTGACTTTTGCTGTATCAAATGCAATCCAGAAGAATCAGGAGAATTACAAACCACATATATAGGAATAAAGCCCGGATGGCACATGAATAAAAAATACTGGATCAGTGTTTACTTTAATCAGGATGTACCTAACGAGAAAATTAAAGAACTCGTAAGCAAGTCTTATGACATTGTTGTCAAAAGCCTGACAAAGAAAGAACGGGAAATGCTACTATCAAGTGATGAGTAGCACTCCCAGCATTAATATGATATATATGAATTCTACAGAGTTATGAAAGTTTTCTATACAGTCGCCAACAGTATCCACCAATAAGCAATATCAGTAATAATGTAATGCCAAAAGCCCAATAATTAACTACACGGGATTTAGCAACAAGCATATAATCACTGTCCAATAGACGAAAAGCATCTACTTTCCAAATGAGTGACTCATCTTTTTGCATGGCTGCATTGGTAGAAACCACCCTACCCGGCATGGATAACTCAAACTGCACAGCATAACCAAACAATTCTGCAATCCGCCCTTTTTCCTCAAACAGATCATCCATTGGCTTTTTATTGTCCGCATATAAACTTGAGAAATATTTCGTTTGACTCAATTCATTCAGATAATTGCATACCTCTTCGGGCGAACCGTCATCACCGGTATCTTTTCCAGAAAAGTACTTCCCATAAACCGGTTCCTTCAGATCTGCCAACTGATGTACAAAGGCCGTATCTCCTTTTATCGTAATGAAATGAAGAATTACTTCACAACTCAATTCATACTGACTACGGTTATACCATTTCCAGAATTTGGCTTCAATGTCATCCAACCTATTATTCTGTTCAATGCCATTTAATCCGATCAAAGCCTCCTGATCTCCCCGGAACCATATCCGCTGCTCCTCTTTATTCATATAATTCTCAAGAGGCACCGGACCTTTATCGGATAATTCACCGTAGGCAGCCGTATACTGATAATATGTATAGAACCAGCGGAAGCTTTTCCGGAGTTTTTCAACCGGGACTACCAGAGGAAGACTGTATTCCTTTCCATCCAAAGTACTGAAGCTCTCGGAACCTACCATTGGATAAGTCCGGTAAACTTTCACATTCAGTTTGTCTTCATCTCCCCAGCAGTTGAATTTAACAACAGAATCCAAATTGCTCACTTCCCACCCCGAATCTATTCGGAATAAAAACGGATTATGAGTCCTGTCTCCTGCAAGGAAAGCAGAGTCGCCATAAGCATATACCTCTCTGTGCATGCTACCATCACTATTTACCTGAGAAACCATCCGGTAATAGGTACCGCAAGAAGTCATACCGAGCAGCAAAACAATGGCTGCCATCCATTTATACGTTCTCATAATGATTTAATTTAATAAGTTTTCTTTGTAAGTTCCATTACTCTCTTTTGTCTGAGCTTCTTATACTGCACATACTGTCCGGACAGGTAATCGCTCTTTTCAGAAAGCCTCATCATCTCCCAGCCTTCCGGTAGGGAATAAGCACTGTTTTCTTGGAAACGATACTCCTCTTCTACTCTGACACCATCGGGAACCGGACTAAGAAGAGTCTCACTCACCAACAAGCACAACAAAAGTCCTGCGGCTATCCCGGATACCCAACTGCCAATCAGCAGGCTTTTCCTTTTCTTCTTTCGGGGAACTATCCTGCTCACTTGCTGCAAAATGGCGGTAGTCAGTTCATCCGGATTGCTCAATATAGGCTGTACATTCCTCACCTCATCAAGCCATTCATTGTAAAGTTTATCATCTTGTTTCATAAGCCAGCATCTATTTGATTCATTTTGTTTCGTATATTCTTCCGAGCTAGGTAAAGGGTGGTTTTAATGATTCCGGCAGAAAGTCCGGTGATAGTCTGCACCTCCGGCACATCCAGTTCCTCAATATCCCGTAATGTAAAAATCAACCTTTGCCGGGGAGACAGTTCATTGGTATATCTTAGGATTAGTTCACGCAGTTGCTTGTTCACCACTGCCAATTCTACATTATCATCTGACAAGATATTTGCGGAAACGGAATAATCTGCTTCATTATCGAGTGGTGAATGGTGCAGGGAACGCAGACGGTCATAACAGGTATTGCAAGTGATTTTATAAAGCCAGGTAGAGAAACGGCACTCACCATTATATTTACCCAGTGCCAGCCACACCTTTACAAAGGTTTCCTGTACCATATCTTTAGCTTCATCTTCGTCGCACAGCAATCGGAAAGCAAGCCGGAATACAAGTGGCTGAAACGTAGAAACCAGCAGAGAGAATGCTACTGCATCCTCCTGCTGGCTCCTACTTATAAGCTCTTGTATTTTTTTCTGGTCCATCATAATAATATCTTCGTTTATTATATGATACGTAAGAAAAAACTTCCGGTCAATAAACAAGAGCTAAAATAATACTTAATAATGGAAAATATCAATCTTTATTCCCGAAACGCTTCTTCAAAAATTCCTCCAGATTATAAGTTCCCGGAGAATTTCGCAATACGGTACCATCTTTTTCTATCCATTCATAATGAGGAATACCATTAAAGTGAAATAACTGGCGGAGATAGTTGTAATCTGCCTGGGGGATACGATAGCAAGCCTCACCCTTCAGATTCTTCTCTACATATTCATTATAAGTCTTTTCGGGACTTTCACGATCACTGGTTATGTATATAAACTGAAAATCCGGATGATCTTTATACTGTTGGCGCAAACCGGCGGTATGTTCAATGCCTCCACGACAGGGTCCACAGAACGTTGCCCAAAAATCTACAAATAAAGCTTTACCCGCATGGGCTTTAATGATATTACGGAAGACATCCGTAGCGGGTCCTTCAGGCAACGTGTAAGTACTATCATTTTGTTGCGGAAACACCTTGGCATACAAACGTTCCGCCTCGGCAAATAAAAATGGATGAATGATAAGCTCCTTTTCTTTATCCAGCAGATAGCGGGCATACTTTTCATCGAGAGATTTCAAATCATAAGGCAGGCTACGCAAAGGAATCACTTGAGAAACAAACGGCCTATATCCCACTATTGTATCCAATTGCCCGACTTTCACTCTTTGATATTTAAAGGAACTGTCAGCATCCAATTCATTATCAGGCTTTTTATCTTCTGTTTCAGTATCATTCGCTACTTCATGTTCCGCTTTGTATGCTTCAAATAAATCCTTATACTTTTCCATAAGCTCTTTCCAGATTTTTGTTTCAGCAATCAGCTCTTCAACGGGTCTTTCCAATGTTGTTCCCGCCTTTTCTTCATGTTGTTTCCGTAGCTCTTCCTGTTCGGGAGTAAACTCGGCGCCATGCTTTTTCAGATAGGTAAGAATAGATTTTTCAGGATATGTGTATGTCACCACATCCATTTTCGTAACAGCGGTGTCACCCATGGCTCTTGCAAAATCCATATACTCAAGACGATTGATAAACGTGCTGAAATGCCTGTCCGCTACGATAAGACTATCGTTAAGCGGCATCTGACGTAAGAAGTGGTAATAAGTTGAATCTTCCTTAACCTTCAGAACCTCGTTATCCTTATTCTCTCGCGCCAGATAATTCCTATCCATTACAAAGTCCAACATCTTATAGCCTTGGGAAATCTTTGCCGTATTTCTCACCAGACGTGCCGCTTTTCCCACATACCGATTGGCAGCTATAAGAGAATCAGCCTGCTCTGACCAACGACGAAACATGGGTTCGCAACGTTCGGCAAATTGCGCGGGAGTCAGTTCTTTCTGCATTTTCGAGAAATCTTCATAACGAAATACGAATAAATCATCTACATATTTCAATGCCTTTCCTATATATGCGGTAGATCCCATGTAATGGACATTATGAAGAGGATAATAATGATCACGGGCACGACTACGGGCCATTATCGCTTCCCAATCCACATACATGGTTACGGTCTGTCCCGGCTCTATATAAAAGGGTATCCAATCATTATTGAACACAACCGAACTCACTATAGGATAGTTGATCTCAAATTTACATTCAAACCTTCCATTAGGCTGCAGAGTTACCACCATCGGATAATCTTCTCTTGTCAAATCATTAGAAACATAAATCAGACCATTGGTAAAGCCCAATTTCTGATCATAGCCGGCAATGTATCCTTGCAGGCAAACACTATCACGACGAAATACCGGACTCTCATTCTCTTCAACCTGCATCGCCTTCATATTTCCCGTATCCCGCGAATAAAGTCGGGCAGGTTCTTTATCTTTCCCTATCCGGCACAAACCATTCTTTTGCGGAGTCAGTTCCAATTCCACTTTATTACCCCGGTCATCTTTCAAAGTCAACAGCATACTTTTGCCTTTCTGACAGATCGTTTCGTACTGATAGAAACGATTGTCCATGACAGCAAGAGAATCGTATATGCCAAAAGCCCATTCATAATAGTCATCCATTCCCATCCAGTTGCCGGAGACTTCATCGAAGAGTGAGGCTTTGGCATCTTTTTTCTCCAAAGATATATAGAATGTATGCGACTCATCACCTTCATCGTCATCAAGAAAATGAATCTCTTTTGTTGTTTCAGGAAGCGGTGGAAAAAGAAGCACAAAATCCAAAGTTCCCGAATCCGGCGTATATACTTCTTTATCCAGTTCAAAACCTTCGCTTCCCGTAAGATAATATTTCTTACCGGTATCCGCATCCTCCAAATAAGTACTCTTACCCAGCATCACCCACCAATGCGGACGGAAAATAACATGGATATGCAACCTCGTTGCATCCGGAGTACGTTCAATACGGGTAATATTATAGATGCTGCCCGAACGGAATTTAAACTTAGGATTATCAATTACATTTTGTGCCTGAAGCATACAAGTGATGCAAAGCAGGAAAAGGAAAATAAGTTTTCTCATGGTATAGTTGTATATGATTAATTTCTACTAAAATTTAAAGGTTGCTCACTCTGACAAATATAAGCAATAAAAAGGAAAGACTTTTTATTTTAAATAAATATTTTTCAATAACTGATATTTAAAAGTAAAGTATCCTTTTGGAATAGCTACACCCTTTATATAGAAAGGTGTAGCCATGAGAGTAAAAGGGTGTAGCCATCCGGACAAAAAGGTGTAGCCCTTTCAACACACGGCTACAAACACCTGTAGGCCGGATTATATCATCCTTATAAATATGTTTTTTAAAAAGCCGATTGTTTGTTCATGTAAACTAATCAGATTCTATCATCATATTACTCCAATATGGCGATCTTCTCTCTGCCTACAATATAAATTCCTGCAGGCAGTTCCCGGATCACCTCACTTCTGCGCACCTGAGTGCGAAGCTTGATTCCCGTAATGGTATAGACATCTACCAGAGGATCTTTATCCACGGTCACATCCTCGATGCCCGTAGGATCTTCGTAATCATCGGAATTAGTCAGATAGACTTTATCGATAATAATAGGGCTGCCGCCGAACGACCAGAAACCTACACCATAAATGTGGCTCGGATCAAGTTTCACTTTAGAATTACTCTTATACATATTATTCAAATCAACAACCACTTGCTTACTGTTCTTAACTTCATACTCAGCAGCTCCCGACCAATAGCTATTCTCATCAAATAAACGAAATGAAGCACCGTTGTTTGAGTTATCATTGCCCATTTTTGCCACAACGTATTTGTATTCCGACAAATCAATGCCGTTATCGTACCACCAGCCACCGAAACCATACTGTCCGGTCACCAATGTATGTGTATTCTCATCAAAAGAACCGGTCTCCCAAATATTGGGATTAAACAGTTCTGCAGTTAGCGGAAAAGTAGAAGAAGTTACATGAATCTTTAAAGACTGACGATCACCCAAAGGGCCTTTATAACTGATAATTATATCACTCTCTCCATCTTGCAAGGCCATTATACGTCCATTAGTTACACGTATGACATCCGGATTCTGATTTTCATAATCGACCGCCATAGTGATATCTTCCGTATGGCCATCGGCATATATTCCTTTCACTGTAATTGTAGAAGAACTTCCGGTAAGCAAAGTTAGCTCTTCATCTCCATCGATGGTCAATTCGGTTAAGGTTAGTGATTCTTCACTATAACCCTCAAAAGAATCGTCAAAATAGAACTCTTCATCAAACTCCGGTTCGGTAGAGAACCAGTCTACATCTACATAGCCACCTGTCTGGACAGTTGCATAATTAAAGATAGCGAACTTATTGCCTGTGAATACCGTCAGATCATACTTCATGTTCAGGTCATCTCCTAATTTTGTATAGGTCTTGTTGTCCAGGCTGTAGTAGAAACCTGCCTTACTCGTGCTGTAATTGGCAATAGCTCGCAGATAGATTACCGGTTCAGTGACTACCTCTCCTATCTGTTCCGACTTTGCAGCCGACGAAACTACAGGGGCAGTGGTATAAACCAACCGCTTCTGTCCATCTATGACTTTAATACCAATAAAAGCATAAGGGTCCTGAAATACTGCCAATCCTGCCACATCGCCTTCTTGCATTTTTCCTATCTCCATTCTGACCGTACCATAGGAATGCTCCAAATCCTGTGGATATCCCAGAATTCTTTGGGTCAATGTATTCTTGGCTTTATGCAGGCTGTCAGTAACATTTGCCGTATACAATCGCAAATAGCCGGCATGTTCAGTCAACGACCATTTTGATCTGTCTGCATTATGATTCCATCCCCATTGCAGTCCTAATTTATAATGCCTGAAATTATCATTTGTAGGCAATGACTTTATGGGGTATTCCCTACCAACATCGGGCTTACGATAGGTAGTGACTCCTTTTCCATTCTCACCGATTTCAGGCCAACCATCCACCCATTTTACGGGTTGCAGGTTAGGAAACCGTCCATAAGCACCTTTATCGTAGAAAAGCATAGTCCACCACTCTCCAGTCTGCGTTTCTACCAAAGCTCCCTGATGAATGTTGTCATCGTCTATCAGCTTCTTCTCCTCATAAGGTCCGTAGATGTCTTTGGAACGGAAAACAGTTTGGAAAGCAGGCCATCCTCCATACGTAGAGTAGATGTAATAATATTCACCTATCTTATACAAACGGCTCCCTTCGAGCCCTTCGCGGAAAGACCATTTAACCACATCCTTATCGTTACCGGGAATTTTATTGAAATCTGCATCCAATTCGGCTATGCGAAGCTGATTGATACCGTAAACTACGTATATTTTATCATTATCAAAAAGCAATCCGCAATCATAAAAACCGTCATTCAACTTCTTCTTTTCCCATTCACCTTCAATATCAGTAGTGGTCAATAGGTATCCACCTTCATCCAGTGTAGTAAACAGGAGATAGAACTTGCCGTCATGATATTGAAGCGCTGTTGCCCACTGTCCGCGACTGTAACGATTCTGACCATTTTCAAGATTATAACCATCGGATGCCTCTATCCGCTCCAACGGATTACAGCAATACTCCCAGTTCACCAAATCATAAGATTTCAGAATGGTAGCTCCGGGAAAAATGTACATAGTAGTGGATACCATGTAGTACACATCACCTACACGGATTACATCAGGATCAGGGAAATCACCGAAGATAACGGGATTGGTATATGTTCCATCCCCATTATCACTATGAGACTGATAAGTGAAATCGGGACGCGGATAATTCTCCTTTGCATATTCCTGATACCAGTGGTAAGTGGGCCACGGGCAAGCTTCCGGATCAGTCAGGAAAGTGTATGCCTCTCCTTCGGCAGGTGGAGTATCTTTAAATTTTGCCAGCAAATCGGCACCCGTAAAAATAAGCCAGCTCACATTGCCCGAATTATCTACAATATGTTTCATATTCGCTCCAAAACCCGGACCGCCAAATGTACCGGTATGGGCTTTCCCCCATGAAGCATTATATTTTGACGGCGCCCAATCCATTTCTGTTATCATGATAGGTGCGAATGTCGCTACCGGAGCTACAGAATCATCCCATCCCTGCTGGAAAGGTTCATATCCTCCTGTACTGGAACCACCATCTCCATTTTCCCCGTCACTTCCCATCCAGCCCGGGTAAAGGTGAACAGCATAGCCAATATTTTCTCCCTCAATCGGATTAACAGCAAATCCTTTATACAACCCCTGATAACCCAAACCGGGTATCCAGAGAATATTATCACAGCCCTGTGCACGCATCCCATCTACCACCGACTGGAAATACTCTTTCAGTTTATCGAAGTGTCCCTGCGAACCGGCTCCATAAGTACCATCAGGACCAAGTATATTAATCGGCTCGTTGGCCAGTTCAAACATAATATTGGGATGATTCTTTAATTTCGGATGCTGGGCTACATGTGTCCATACTTTAATGAGATACTGATTATACTCATCTCCTACAGCTATCTTTTCCGGACAGACTCCGGGAGGACGCATCACCACATAAAGTCTTTTTGAGACGGCATATTCCGCCATCGGAATAAAAACCCTATCAAGATAGGTTTTGAACCGGTTGAAATCGAATGCTGAAATATCATTCTCTCCTTCTACATGAATTCCCGGAGAGTTCGACCAATACGGGTCCATGTGTAATCGAAGAAAATTCATTTTCCAACCGGCATCTATAATGTCGTCAATCAGTCCTTGATTGTATTTCAAGCATTTTGCCACGTCATAATTGTCCCACTTCTGTCCCATCTCATTGAACCACGGACTATAGGTTTGTGCAAACCCATGTAAATTAACCTTATTCCCATGCGGGTCTACCAAATAACGGCCTTCGACATGCAATCTGGGCATTGGCATATCTTCCCATGCCCAAAGCGTGGAGGAAAACATCAAACAGCATAAAGCTATAAGAAATTCGTAAAATACGTTTGTAATGTTTTTCATAAGCAATATTTTAAATAATTCTGAGAAAATTAATAAGAAGCATTATGCCGCGATACAATTTTCTCACCTGAATAAATGAGATTGCCTGAAGCGCAGACACCTTCTATCACTATCCCATAATCGGCAGCAGAATCAGCCGTATAGAAACTGACGTGAGCAGTTCCCGATTCATCAACCTGAACGCTCGGATTCCAGTATATCGTTGAACGCAAGTCAGGAGTGGTGGATTCTTTCTTCGCTTTGGTGTCATACGCCGGTGAGTAAAACTCTACAGTCTGCTGGTAGCCGATACCCGTAATAGTCTGTATGTTGCTGTTCATCTTATTTTTCTGCACAAACCCATTCTTCGTAGTGACTACTATGGCACCATTTCCCGCAGCCGACCCGTAAAGAGGACCGACAGAAGTGGCAGGAGAGTAAAAAACATCTTTGATGTCATCCACGTCCAACAGGTCAAAATCGAAATTCTCTTCAGGAACATTGTCCAGTAACACCATGACCGGAGCAAATCGATAACGCACCTCATTATTTGTGACAGTGATGCCCGGTAAACGTCGCAAAAGGTCGTATGTAGAAATAAAATGTCCTTTTTTTACATCCTCTTCCGTCAGCACCTTCGAAGTTCCTACCGAATAAAAGGGAGATTCCGTTTTTACAGCTCTTTCTCTTCTGGCTGTCACTATCACTTCTGCCAGATTATAGACTCTCATTCCATTTTCTATAGTATATTTTTGGTCCATCTTTGCCATATAGTTTTCTTCTATATGTGGTTTTTCAATACGGGGAATAAATCCGATTTTAGGGGCAGGAAATGATTTATAGGGGTCCAGTTCAATAAAGACCTTTGAAGAACCTTTCTTGCTAAGAGCCTGAACTATATACTGAGTACCGCTGGGATATTCCAGCCTGTCGAATACAAACCGCCCATTCCGGTCAGGCTTCGCCAGTTCTGTCCCGATGAGCGAATCTTTAAGGGCAAGCAAAGAGATATTTCCCTCTTTCAATGCAGAAAACAAGCCCTCTACTTTACCGGAAACTTCGTCGCCCAATTCCAAATTGTAGGATAATGTGTCGGTTATATTGCCTTTCAATACCTCCGGAATGTTGTATTTCCGCCAGCCTTGTGTCATCATCAGCAAATCCAGGGCATAGGAAGAACTGCGGTTGTCTTGCAGGTAACTCAACGGTGACTCAATGTGTCCTTTAAGATCGGAAGTGAGCAATAAAGTGGAAACAATGTTGGAAACGGTATCCGGCTTCACGTCTGTTCTGTCAACAACTGCAAGTGCGAAGTTGCCTGACATGGGGTTTCCGTTTATATCTTTAATCTGTATATCCATATCTACCTTCTCTCTTGCCAAGTAATTTTCGCGGTCAAGCCGGACTTCAGTCTGCACCAGCGCGCTTTTTTGCAGAGAAAACACTAAACGTTCGCTCAGAATATTTCTCCCTTCATCAACCAGCAGAAAATGAACGATACCTGCCGGGAAGAAGTTTTTTTCGAAGTCAACATAACTTTGTTTGTTATCCCAAGGCTGTGCATACAGAACGATGCCACGCAAATGTGCCACCAGCGTCAGCGAAGTCCCCAATGGGGTATCAGGTGATTTGGAAAGACTTACCCGCAAATAATCTTTAGACCAAAGTGTATTCAGGGAGATAGCATCCGGAGAAGGCTCGGGCAAATCAAAACGCTGGGAAACGCCTGTTCCGTCACTACAAACGGCATGATACTTTTTTCCGGGAACGTAATACATCCGGAAACTCCCCATACCCAAATGCTGGCTCTTGAAATCGGCACATACCTGACCTTCTTCGTCAAGTACCTGACCTTCTATCTCTGTAGACAAACCATCTGCATCAATAGCCTTAAATGCCATTTTGATTGTGGTGGACTGAGCTGCATGACCTCCTTCGGGAAAAAAAGCTACATCAAAGTTTTTACTCAATTCGGGGATTCTGAAATAGCGGTTGGAGATTTTGCCGTCATACACTGTTTGCAATAAAAATGTACGCGAAGCGGGAATTTCTTTCTTTTTGAAAGTGTAATGGATATTTTCTCCTTCCAATGATAAGACTTTTCCTTGTTTGTCCCTGTCTCCATCAGGAAATAGAATAGCTTGTGTGGGAGTGACGGATCGGTTGTCCGGTTTACTGAGAAAATGTATTTCCGCATGAATGTCATTATTCTCAACAGAATAATTGATTTCCGGAGATATGGCTTCAGACACAGGATCAGATATATAAATCAATTTATGGGGAAAGTACTCTTCACCTATATTCTGCATGAACCAAGTATAGGCCCTGAGAGAATAGTTACCTTCCGGCAGGTCTTCACCCAATGGAATATGTCCGTAAAAACACCCCAAAGAGTCCGGTCTTATTTTCACTCTCTCCACCAGCTCGCCCAACGGATTCACTAACTCTACATATACATATCGGCTGGCATTAGCTTGCTTTAGCATAAGGGCATCTACTAAGTGCGCCCTGAACCAAAGAGTTTCACCGGACATGTAGATGCCACGGTCTGTCTGAAGGTGAATCTTTTCCTGGGGGAAATTTGACAGTTGCTGGGAAAAGAGGTTTTCTATGTTCATAGAGTCCATTTTCACTACCAATGAATCTTGGGTAAATGCATCTTGTATGCACAGCAACAATAGCAATAAAGAAATAAAACATATTCTCATGATATAGTTTTTATATATTTTACAGAAAATGGCGCTTCTCACGAAGCACCACCTTCTTAAACTAATGGTAATAAAAAATGCAATCTGGTTTTACCCTAAAATATAACTTCCTAATAATCATATTTTCTATTTTCTTCCATCCAATCGTTTATCTTACGCACTTCATCATCATTCTTACGCTCTTTGTATACAAATCCTCTGGTTTTCTTCTGTATCCCATCTTCTTCGAAAGTATACCACAAATCATATACTTCCATCTCCGGATAGTATTTACCACCACCACTGATAAGTTTGAACTTATCCCAAGACTTCAGAGTTACTGAATTATCCGGATTAACAGTGATATTGAAACAAAAGTCCGGTCTATAATCTGTTGACCCTTTTGACCACTCATTCTTTTGATGATACATACGTACAGTGTTACCATCAACTACAGCTTGCAACGTGCGAGGCGACTTATAGATAACGGAATCTTTCGGATTATCAGCAGGCTTAATCACACCGTCCATATAATAAAGCCCTGAATAGTCATTCATCAGATTCAGACGGATTAGCACCACTGTATCTTCTTTAGCCAATTCAAAACGAGATGTTCCACTAAGTTTAAACGCCATCATATAGAGCGAATCTATATGCAAAGTGGATGGGTCAATGTGAACAGGATACGTGCCATAGGTTTCACCCTTTTTCACAACTACATTTTCTTGCGGAAAACTATAGATACCATTTGTCAACGTACGATATTTTATATCATCCGAACCGAGTTCTTTCTGGTTATAACTTTCAATACCAGAAGGAAATTCCTCAACAATAACAGTTATATCTTCCTTGGTAGGCAGCGAACCGCTGATGGCAACCGATGCATATATGGTATCTTTTTCATAACCTATATTCAGATCTCTATTTATAATCTTATCTTTTGCCCCAACCAGATAAACCGTTTCAGGCCATAAATTCTCTTCCATAGGTATTTTATTGTCGCAACCCGCCATACATGCCAACAGCAAGGTTATCGAAAAAAATGCTATTTTCTTCATATTATCAACTTTTAGTGTTTTCATTTTAATTCCATCCTGGGTTCTGTACCAACTTACCGTTCTTTCTCAGCACATTTCTGTCAAGCGGCCACAGATACATCTTGTTGGAAAACATACGTTTCATGGTTTTTTCTGTATTCCAAATTCTTTCTGTATAGAACTGTTCGCGTTGTGATTCGCGAGCACTTACATCCAATCCTCTGATGGGTTTGTTGTAAGCGTCATAGGCATCTTTCCAACGGCGCAAATCCCAATAACGATGACTTTCGAAAGCAAACTCAATCAACCTTTCATGCTTAATCAGTTCACGCATCCTGCTTTGGTCGGCTGCATCGACAGTTGTGATTCCCGGTTGACCGGCACGATAACGAATCTGATTGAAATATTTCACCATCTGATCCACATCACGAGTAACCGTCACCTGCCCATCTTCGTCCGTATACGAACCTTCCATTTCGTTCATCGCTTCTACATACCCCAACAATACTTCGGCATAGCGGAATATCGGATAAGTTTTCGCTTTTACCACTCCATTCCAAAAGATACAATCATCCTGATGCACATATTTCCGGCAGGTATATCCAGTTCTGGTTCTGTTATCATTATTATTCATATCAGATGCACTACCTCCGTAATAATAGTCGGTAACATAGTTTCTGGTGCCTGCTGACAAACCGTCACGGTGGGAAGTTGTAGGCCAGATACAAGCATTGAAACCAATAGCCGCATAAAAACGCGGCTCACGACCATCATCACGATGAGCTCTGTTTCCGGAAAGAAGATAATCTGACGAGAATGTTTTATCTTGTCCCACTGCCTGCCATGATTTTTCCGCCTGAGTAGCTTCACTAAACGGTCTACCGTCAGCCATCCGGTATTCATCAATCATATCCAAAGTAACACTAAATGAAGATATTCCCCCCAATTTGGAAGGTGTCACAAGAATATAGTTTCCATTATTTCTTGAAAAATAGATGTATTCTTTAACCAACTCAGGCTGGTAAGTACCATCAAACAGCGTCTTGTATGACTTATAGGGATCTATGCCTCCGGCTCCATCAGGGAAGTTGGCATCGGATACCGTCTCGGGAAGAGGCAATGTGCCTGTACCCTTTTCATTCACTATTTTGGGTACAGTATGAATGGCATACTTATTCATATCAATAATCCGCTTGAACGTGGCGGCAGCTTTTCCCCACTTAACCTTGTCTTCCGTCTGAGCAATGAAATTCCTGCCTTCTGAGTCTTTCCAATCGGAATAATAACTGTTACCATTGAAAAGGGGGCTGGCAGCATAGAGCTGCATACGAGCTTTGAACGCCAAAGCAGCACCCTTGGTAGGTATATACTGCAATGCATCTATACGACTTGGAGGCAGCAATTTAGCTGCTTCTTCAAAGTCGGCACAGATTTTCTCTACACACTCATCGTAAGTGGAACGCTCGAATGAAACTGACGCTACATCTTCGTCCGTATCGAAAGGACGGTCGGGAAGTACAACCACAGGCCCGTACAATCTTACCAAATAAAAATAGAAGTAAGCCCGCAGAAAATAAGCCCTTCCCTTGAAATCACGCATTTCCATCTCGGTAAGCTCCTGGTTTTTGGATATATTCTCCAATACGATGTTGGCCTTACGGATTCCTTTATAGCAATCGCCCCACGGATTAAACCATGTGTTCGTTTCTTTCACTTCATCATAAAGTATAGCATTTCCATTCGTTACAAACGGAACGATTGCTTCATCTGAACCCAATCCACTGGGCAATGTAGAAGACCATCCCCAACCATTCATAAGTATTGATTCATCGGGAAGCAGTGCAGCCGCTCCATTGATATACTCTTCCGTTCTGGAGCGGGAAAGGAAAATGGAGTCCAGCGTGGTCTGATCATACACATATTTGTCAATGTCCAAGTATTTTTCGCACGAACCGAACATAATGCTTGAGACCAAAATAACGGTTATTGCGGCTATTCTGCCGAGAAAACCGAATTCTCTTTTATAATTTCCAAATTTTATCATAATTGTCAGGTTATATTAGAATGAAAGATTAAGCTGTAAAGTATACACTCGCTGGACAGGATAGACTGTTCCATTATCTCCCGCTTGTGCAGGATCCAGCATCTTCTCTTTAGACCAAACTGCCAAATTGTCTCCAATCACACTAATTACTGCTTTCTGAAGACCAAACTTTTTCAGGAATTGGTTCTTGAGTGTATAAGAGACTTGCACATTCTTCAGACGCAAGTAACTACCATCAGACAACCAAAAAGAAGATGATTGACTATTATTACTGCTACCTCCATAATAAAGACGAGGGTACTTGGCGTTCGGATTCTCAGTGGCAGGATCGCCTGAAATTTCACGTGAAATCCATCGGTTTGCCGGGTTGGCAAAATCTGTAATCACATTACCGGCTGTACTACCAGAGAATGGCTGATACATATTTCCACCTTTAAAATAAGTCACGCGGCTTACCCCCTCGAACAGGACACTTACATTGAAGTTCTTCCAGTTAAACTCTGTGGCAAATCCATACTGTATCTGAGGCACATAAGAATACTTCAAAGGTACAATATCATCCCAATTGACAATGCCATCGCCATTGACATCCTTATACTTGATGTCACCCGGCAAGTAATTGCCAAAATCCTGACGAGGACTATTATCTATATCTGCCTGGTCTTTAAACAAGCCCAAAGCTATCAGTCCTCGGTTAATGTTGTGTTGATAACCTACGGCTGATTGGTAATCGTATTTCTTAAGATCTTCCTCGAAATTGGTGATTTTGTTCATGGACTGTGTGTAGTTGGCACGTATAATCAGGTATTTGTCATTGTCACCCAAAGGCTGCGTATATGAGATATGTCCATCCATACCCCAGCTCTTCATTTCACCTACATTGGCCCAAGGTAATGACGGAAGTCCCATCTCTTCGGGTACACTCTGGCGTTGTTGATAAATACCTGAACGCATATCCTGGAAGAAATCGACTGTCATATCAAAACGTTCGTGGAAGAAACGTGTATCAATACCGATGTTATACTTTATAGCCTTTTCCCAACGCAGATTGCTGGAACCCACTTGTGTTTCGGTCAAACCTGCACCGTTATTCCAACTGCCGGAACCTGTGTGACCAATCAAAGTAAGATAGGGAAAACGTACCGCGTCGTTCCAAGTGAGGCGATCGTTGCCTACTATACCATACGAAGCCCTGATTTTGAGATAATTGATGAATTTGTCCTTATCACGCCAGAAGGGATATTGCGTGGGAGCCCAACCTATAGAAACAGCGGGGAACCAACCAAATTTCTTACCTTTCTCAAAAGCCTCCGAACCGGTGTAACCCATATTAAATTCGGCCATATAAGTATCATCATACGAATAAGAAAAACGGCTTGAGTAACTATTATAACGTTTAGGGATAGCAGTCAGCAATTGATTATATTTCGATGCTTCATAATCACTCCATTCGGCCTTCACCAAAGCACCTACCTTATGCACTTTATTAAATACCCGGTCGTAATTCAGTCGGAAATCCCAATAAATTTTACGCTCAGTGTCATTCCAATTTGAATAATAGGGCTCCACTGCATCAGATATTTTCTCCAAATCAAGTGTTCCATCACGCTTGTAACCATGAGCATAATAAATGGCCGGCAGTTTTTCGCGAACTTGGGTTCTCGCACCCATCGAATTAATGTTAACCAATCCTGCAATACTCAGTCCGGGAGTTATCATCTTCAAATCCTGATTGAGCTGCATCGTGATTTTATTTTCATTGGAATAGAACTTGCGATAGCCCGTCATATTCAACAATACATACGGACTGATATTCGATTTATCAGTGCCATATCCAGGTGCCTGCCCTGTGGTGTACATCAACGGTACTGTCACCGGAGTCAGATTGGATTGTGCCTGCCACAATACCTTACTGTCGTTTCCATATCCCGGATAATTCTGAGTAACAATTACAGTCTCTTCATTCAGCGAAAGCGTAGTAGTGGAAGTGACATTCACATCCACATTAGCACGGAAATTAAACTTGTTGTAATTTACGTTCGTATTGTATTTGTTTACCCCTTTGTCTTGCTTAAAAATAGCATCTTTTGTCGTAAAACCGGCACTGATATAATAACGAGCCACTTCACCACCTCCTGATGCACTCAAGAAGTATTGTTGGTTCCAGGTATAGTCTTTCAAGATAACATCCCGCCAATCCACATCCGGATGAAAATCAGGGTCCATGTGGTTTCTGAACAAATCCACATCCACATCGGAATAGACAGGAATACGTCCACGTGTCACGGCAGCTTCATTGGCGAGTGCCGCATATTCCGCAGCACGTACATATTTGGGCATTCGAGGAGAATAAGAAATACCAGTATTTGCCTTCACCTGCAAATTCAGCTTTCCCGCCTTACCCTTTTTGGTACTTACCAATACTACACCGTTGGCACCACGCACACCGTAAACCGCCGTAGAAGAGGCATCCTTCAAGATAGAGAAACTTTCGATGTCTTCGGGGTCGAGCGTATTCAAGTTACCTTCGATACCGTCAATCAACACCAAAGCACCCTGTCCGGCACCAAAGGTACTGATACCACGCACCCAGAACTCGGAGAAATCCTTACCAGGTTCTCCACTACGTGTAACAGAAATGATGCCCGGAACACGTCCGCCCAACATGTTACTTACGGAAGTGGCAGGAGTTTTCAACGTAGCCACCTCAACTCCGGTAATGGCACCTGTCACATTAATCTTCTTCTGTACCTTACCCGATGCCGTAACCACAACCTCGTCCATTACATTCGAACTCTCCTTCAACACCACGCGCATGCGCTCGTCGCTCTTGTTCATCTTTATCTCCTGAGGATCATACCCCACATAAGATATGACCAACGTATGCCCGGCTTTGATACCCCCTATCTTGAAACGGCCGTCAATATCCGTAATGGCACCCATAGAAGGAACTTCCTTTACAGAAATCGATACTCCGATTAAGAGTTCGCCTTTCTCGTCCATAACCGAACCAGAAGCTACCACAGTCTGTTGCGCATAGGCCAAATTCATAGAACTTACCCATGCCATGAGAAACAGTAATATATGTTTAATCTTCATCTTGATTCATTTTATATGATTTCTACTTTTATTCAATTGTCATTTTCCGGATTGCCTTTGAAACTTCTTCACCAATGAAGAAGTTCTCTTCCGAATCCAAAGCAATACACAATGGATTATCAAACAATGCATCCGTAGGGAATCCGTTTAGTCTTCCTGACCGATCGGGAGCTCCCGCTACCAAAGAAACAAGCCTTCCTTTGATTTTCACAATGCAATGGCTATTTTTGCAACATACATAGAGTTCACCGTTACTATTCACCGCCATTCCGCAAGGTTGTTTCAATACGGCATCCGTCAATCTATCTCCAAAAGCTGTAGCCAACCATCCCGGTTGGAAGCCGGCATAGCGTTCCACTTGCCATGCGCCCGAAGTATCTTTCCATATCTTCACAATGCCATTACTCTCAGGATAAGAGGCGAAAAAACACTTATCGTATTTACTATAAGTCAGATAATGCCTCCACTGGCTGGTATTCACTCCATCAAAAGCCGGGTAATCTGATGTAGCAAATAACTTTGTATAACCTTTATCTTCCAAATCTATTTCATAAAGACCATCACCGGACATTGCATACAAATAGCGGTCATCTTCAGCATAAGCCAATGCCCCCTGGCAATCGCCTTGGAAAGGTATTGTGAGACCAAGAGAGTTTAAAATCCATCCATCCGCACGGGTAGCTGTGTATAAAGCGCCTCCATTACGGGGCATGATACTCACTTTTTCTCTTGAACTATCAACTGCAACAGCACCCATATAACCAATATTAATCAGACGAATCACCGTATTATCCTCTAATGACACAAAATAGGTACGGTCGCCCCATCCTCCTCCAACGAAAATGAAATTATCACTTTTTTGTCCTGCAACAGCTACAATTCCTGTACACTCATTCATTCGGAATTCTTCTATTTTACTGTCATCTGACGATGTCCATCCGTCTTCACCAAATTTTCCCAATATTGTTTTCACAGATTGAGTTTGATAATACTTAAACTTCACATTGTCAGAGGTGTACCTTTTACCTTCCACTTCCAATGTTATCTCGTTATAGCCAGGTAACTGCTTGGGGATAAGCCCATACAATTCATTTCCGTTGTTGTTTACGATAACCGCTTCCTTGTCGGCAAAGAAAACTTTGACTTTTCCGGTCGTGTCAACCGGAAAGTTTCCTTTGATAATAAAAGAATCGTTGATTCTTCCCCAGTCGGGTGACATGGATTTTAACTCAATAGGCTTGCTCGAATCATAATAGTTGCCTATTTCAGGCCATTTCTCAATTACTTCTTCGCCATTGCAACTTGCGAACAAAATACTTAAGAAAAGAAAAACCAAATAAAGCTTATTGTTTTTCATAATATATAAGTAATGGGGTTCTATGTTTTTCATTACTAATAGTAGTCATTGGTACCAGCCCCCCTTTAAATACCAAAGCTACGTAAAACTCATTGCAGATTACCGAAAGTGATATGTATCGCTACGGTTATCTCTGATTTTACAATCTTTACATAAATAGCTGACTTAACCGTCATCATCATACATACATTTCATAAGATTAACTTGATTAGATTTAACATAACAATAACTCCATCGACATACATTCCGTACATCGATACACAAAGCTACAGAAGTGTACCCAATACACTTTTAGATATTAGATATATAATTTTAGATATTAGATAATCTATACTACAAACGATAAAAAATAGGAAAAAGAAGTAAATTAGACCTCTGTAGGAGACTTACCAAAGTACTTTTTAAATACCGTACTAAAGTAACTGATACTGGAATAACCACAAAGTTCGCTAACTTCCGTGATGGTGTATTTATGAGATTGGAGTAATTCTAAAGCTCGGTTTAAACGAATGGATTTAATAAACTCAATAGGTGATTGACCTGTCAATGCTTTTATTTTTTTATATAATAGTGAACCGCTCACATGCATTTCCATAGCAAAGCTTTCTTTGTCAAAATCCAGATTTTGCATATTATTATGAATTACTTCCACGGCTTTTTTCACAAACTGATCATTAAGCTCATTCGCCAAAATAACCTGTTGCTCATCATTCTCCGGTTTTATCAATTTCAAAGCTTTCTCTCTGACAATTTCCCTGTTTCGCATAAGGGACTTTATCCGTTGCTCCAAAAGTGATATATCAAAAGGCTTTGTGATATAATCTTCTGCCCCCAGACCTAAACCTTCCAATTGGTCACTTTTATCACAAAGTGAAGTTAACAGGATTACCGGAATATGCGAAGTTTCAAAAGTAGATTTAATCAATTTACATAACTCAAACCCATCCATATCAGGCATCATCACATCCGAAATAATCAATTCAGGAGATTCTTTCTGAAGCAATTCCCATGCTTCATTGCCATTGCCAGCCTCTAAAATGTAATATTGATTTTCAAAAGAACACTTCAGGAAGTTCCGCAAATCCTTATTATCATCTACGATTAATATAGATTTCTTCTTTCCGGATCTATCATCTTCCTGTTTATATTCCGACTGATCAGACGGACCATCGGCAGATGTGATATTGCCCGGTTCTTCATGTTCAACAGGTGCAACTTCAACCACTTCTTTATAAGGGATGTTTATTTTGAATAAAGAACCTTCATTCTCCTTACTTTCAAGCGAGACTTTTCCCTCATGCATCAAAACGTAATTTTTCACCAACAACAGGCCTATCCCGGAACCTACCATGCGTGAATTAACCTTATTATCTCCCCTATAAAACTCTTTGAACAACTTTTTCTGAGCATTATCCGAGATACCCAATCCATAATCTCTTACCTCCAAGCTCCAATAGTACTCATTACAATTCAATGTAAGCTCCACTTTACCATTCGTATGGGAATATTTGATTGCATTAGATATCAAATTATCAACGACTTTCTCTATTTTCAATTCATCGACAGCTGACATATAAGATTCCTTGTTAGAGACAAACTCTAATATAACATTCTTTTTCCCTGCTGTAGACTTGAACATCGTTTTCCGCCTATATACCAAATTAACAATATCAACCATTACCAAAAACAGTTGTCCTTTTCCCATATCTACTTTCTGGAAATCCAGAAGTTGGGTTGCAACATTAGATAAGCGTTCAGACTGTTCCATAGCCAGATTCAGATAATAATGTCCTTTCTCTGACAATTCTTCCTCTTTATTCAATTCCTGAATAGGTGCATTTATCAGCGTTATCGATGTACGAAGATCATGAGCAGTATTTGTGAAAAAACGAATTTTATCTTCGGCATGGCGCTGTTTTAAACGATTTATATAGAATTTAAGCACAAAGAATGTAGTACTCATTATAATAATGAATATCACCAGGCGGAACCACCACGTCTGCCAGTAAAGCGGAATAACGTGTATATCCAATGTACGTTCATCAACTATCTGAGAAAGTGAATTATTGTACATTCTTACTTTAAGCCGGAAATTACCATTAGGAATATTGGTATAAGTAATTATTTGCTGACTGGAAGGATGTGACCACTCCACATCAAGACCTTCCATTTTCCATGAAAATTTTATTTCTTTGGAAGAAACACCAATAGGCAATACCTCAAGCGTCAGAGTATTCTGATCATATTTGAATGAAATATCAGTTTGCTTATTTACCGGGATTCCACGCAACAAATCCTGATTTTCTCTGATAGAACTACCGGAAATATTGATATTCTGGAAATAAATCTGTCCGTTGAGCTGGGTATGATATAACTTATCTGGATTAAACATTACCGCTCCATTATTGGTACCCCACATCAATTCGCCATTGCGTAATTTGCAGCTGGCATTCACATTGAACGAAGCACTGGAAAGAGCCAAAGTGGAATAATAAGTATGTACCGTACTGTCGGCAGGATTATAGCGACACAATCCATTTTCCGTTCCTAACCATAGATACCCATTATCATACATAACACTGTTAACATAATTAGATGGCAATCCGGATTCCACTGTTATTTTATGAGTTTCACGATTCGTATAATTATAGTGTAGCAATCCGTCTCCGGAAGTAGCCACCCAAATATCATCCTCCATTACTAAAATATCTTGTGCAAGGCATTCTGGTAAAAAAGATATTTGCCCTGTTTCTTTGTCTAACAAAAGCACAGAATAAGTACAGGCCAACAACATTTTTCCTGGAGAAAACTCCATAAACGTACGCATGGGCTGTGCACCATACGTATGAAAACGTTTTTCTTTCGTTAAATAACATATTACATCTTGGATACCCCCAATCCAAATATCACCCTCGCTATCCTTATATATATTCATTATGAATTTACCATCAGACTTCAAATCCGATGTATTCCGTGGATAATGAACCAATTCTTTTCCGGTATTCCGATCTAAAACATAAAATCCGGATGAGAACGACCCCGCCCAGATGTTTCCTTCATTATCTTCACATAATGCCAGAAATACCTGTGCCTGTGCCTGTTTATTCTGATAATAAATATCCCATTCATTAGTGGCTACTCTCCACCTGCTTATCCCATTATTCGTAGCAAACCAGATATCTCCTTTGCTATCTTCAAGTATCTTGTTTACATTATCATTCCCTAAAGAATTCGGATTATTAACCTGATGGGTAATTTGATTAATTAATGGAGACTTCCAGTCGAAAAAAGAAAGTCCACCTGTATAGGTAGCGACCCATACTCTTTGCTTACCATCACAATAAATATCATAAACTCCATCCCCGCGAAGAGAGAAAGGATTATCAATATCTTCTTTCAGAATGTTCAGAACCGTTTTTTTATCCTTATCCAATTCCCATACTCCCTGCCCGTCAATCCCAACCAATAATGTTGAATCAGAACTTTCCGTTATCACTCCGATTGGCTGCTTTGGAAAATCAGAAAATGGCAATAACGATTTTTTTTTCATGTCCAGATAAAAAAGACCGTCAGTAGAAGTCCCTATCCATAAAACCTCTCCTTTATTATCATAAAAAAGACTGCTTATCTGAAAAGTATTATTTATTTCATATACACTTTTTTGTTCCAATGTATTCATATTCAGCAAACTAATGCTATCCTGATGTGTTACAAGCAAATGTGTCTGATCATAAGGTACTATACTCTGTGTCATGATTTGTTTCTCTCCTATTTGGGAAAACATTCCATTCTTATATTTACACAATCCTCCGGAAGTGGGAATCCAGAGAGCCTGTTCATCATCAATAACAACTTTGCCTACACTTAAATAAGAATTTTTTAATAAAACCCTAAGATCCAGAAATAAATCAAACCGGTCATACAGTTCATTATAATGAAAGAATTGGCCATTATTCGTATATGCTATTAAAAACGAATTATTATAGGCCAGCTTGACATTAATGATATTGGCTGTTTTATAAGGAAGCTGATAGATGCGATAATCACTTTCCGTAATTCTCAATATACCCGTTTTAGAAGAAGCCCAAATAAAACCATTCTCATCTTTGCAGACAGAAGCCATCTCCCGCATGGAAATTCCATACATCGTATTAATATTATAAAACTTCACATCCGAAGCATATATATTAAAAATAGAAAGGAAAAGAAAGAATATAAGCAGTCGTGATTTCATAATATTACAGTTAGCTGTTGCAAATATAATATATTTGAAAGCAATCAACCAATATATGCATTATTTTGTCTAATTTTGCACCTCGTTTCACAAAAAGTACAGATTATTTATGAAAGCGTTCGAATTCAAACCAAAGCTATTCACGGCTTTGAAGAACTACTCGAAAGAATTATTCATGGCAGACCTGATGGCCGGTATCATAGTAGGTATCGTTGCTCTCCCGCTTGCCATTGCATTTGGTATTGCGTCCGGTGTATCACCCGAGAAAGGTATTATCACGGCAATCATTGCCGGATTTATTATCTCCATGTTGGGAGGTAGCAAAGTACAGATCGGTGGTCCTACAGGAGCTTTTATCGTTATTATTTACGGCATTATCCAGCAATACGGAGAAGCGGGATTGATTGTTGCCACGCTAATGGCGGGAATCATTCTTATTCTGTTAGGGATATTCAAGTTGGGTACCGTAATTAAGTTTATCCCTTATCCTATCATCGTAGGATTTACCAGTGGTATTGCTGTCACTATTTTCACCACCCAAATAGCTGATATTTTCGGACTTAGTTTCGGTGGTGAAAAGGTTCCCGGAGATTTTGTCGGGAAATGGATGATTTATTTCCAGCATTTCGACACCATTAACTGGTGGAACACGATTGTCAGCATTGTAAGTATTGTAATTATTGCCATAACCCCGAAATTCTCAAAGAAGATACCGGGATCGCTGATTGCTATCATTGTAGTAACAGTAGCGGTATATTTGATGAAGACTTATGCCGGAATCAACTGTATAGATACCATTGGTGACCGTTTCAGCATCAAAGCGGAACTGCCGGACGCAGTAATGCCTTCACTGAACTGGGAAGCTATTCAGGACTTATTCCCTGTAGCCATTACCATTGCAGTATTAGGAGCCATCGAATCATTGCTTTCTGCCACGGTAGCAGATGGTGTTATCGGTGACAAGCATGATTCCAATACGGAATTGATAGCACAAGGAGCTGCCAATCTAATAACACCTTTATTTGGTGGTATTCCTGCCACCGGTGCTATTGCACGTACAATGGCCAATATAAACAATGGTGGTAAAACCCCTGTTGCAGGTATGATACATGCAATGGTGCTTTTGCTTATCCTTCTGTTCCTTATGCCTTTGGCACAATATATTCCAATGGCATGTCTGGCAGGTGTACTCGTAATAGTCTCTTATAATATGAGTGGATGGCGTACGTTCAAGGCATTGCTGAAGAATCCGAAATCAGATGTTACTGTATTGCTGATTACCTTCTTCCTGACAGTAATTTTCGACTTAACCATCGCTATTGAAGTGGGTCTTGTCATAGCTTGTGTACTTTTCATGCATCGCGTTATGGAAACCACTGAAATTTCTGTTATTAAAGATGAGATAAATCTGAATGAAGAATCTGCCAGCAAAGAAGAAGAAGAAAACTTGTCCATCCCTAAGGGTGTGGAAGTATATGAAATAAACGGTCCTTACTTCTTTGGTATTGCCACTAAATTTGAGGAAATCATGTCCAGACTGGGAGACCGTCCTAAAGTGCGCATTATACGTATGAGGAAAGTACCTTTCATCGATTCAACAGGTATTCACAATCTAACCAATCTTTGCCAGATGGCGCAACGGGAGAAGACAACAATCGTACTTTCCGGTGTGAATGAAAAAGTACACAAAGCGTTGGAAAAATCCGGTTTCTATGAGCTTCTGGGTGAAAAGAATATCTGCCCGAATATCAATGTGGCATTGGAAAGATCGAAAGAATTATTGAATGAGTAAAACAAGGTAATAATATAAAGGAGGGAATGATTTTTTCATTCCCTCCTTTATATTATTAAAGATATTTATTCTCTCATCCATGCTCCAGTAATCTCTGCTACATAAATATGATGTAAACCGCCATGGGCACCACCATACCATTGCTTACAAACACTTGGATCAATGAAACAATCTTCTTTCATTACATTCGTATAGAGCTTACGGCATTCCATACTGAGACGTCCTTGTTCAAAAAGAATATTTCCTTTTTCAGTAATAACCGGTTTCAGTCCCGTCTCTTTTACCTTGTCTACTTCCCTACCCGACTTGCTTCCACATATCTTATGGATAGCTCTATTCTCTTCTCCCAGGAAAGAAAGCGTGAAGTATTCACTCTTCTCAATAAACTCAAACGTGTAACGTTCCGGACGGATAAAGACATAGACCACCGGTTTGTTCCATAGGAAGCCTATACCACCCCAACTGGCAGTCATCGTATTGAAATGATCTTTATTACCTGCCGTCACTAGCATCCATTCTTTACCAATAACTTCAAAGAAGTTCTCTGAAAGGTCTTTAATTGCAATAGGTTTCATACTACTTATTTGTTTTACTATAATCTTAATTCAAACTCTTTTCACTCTATTATTTCACATTTGCAGGATATCTATACCCAACGTATTGGATATATAGATGGGACACATTGGATATATAGACCCAATACGTTAGATATATAGATCCTGTAAACCGCTTAATAAGAAACACTAACCGGAAGACCTTCTTCTTTAATTAAAGAAGCAATGCGGTCCAGTTCTTCATGAGTAGCCTTACAAAGATCATGGTCAGGCGTTTCACGATCAATGGTATAAATCATCACCTGGTGGGGTTTTATCTCTTTCACAACCTCCAGCCACGGAAGAACGTACTTATCTGAAGTATTATCCACGTCTTTCCCTTGATAACTGCCTTTCATGAACATGGTCTGAATAATGCAGTTTCCTTGAAAAGCTTTCATATGTTCTATGATTTCGTCTATGGAATAATGCCCTGTAGGACGATCCACAGTATGAATATAATCCTCATCTACCGTATCAAGTTTCAATATGTTGTTATCTATCTTATTCAGCGCATCAAACACTGCAGGGCGGTGAATAAAGGTGGAATTACTCAATACACTGACTTTGGCATTCGGGAAATACTTATCACGAAGCATCAACGTATCTTCTATGATTTCAGGAAAATGCGGATGAGCTGTAGGCTCACCATTTCCGGCAAAGGTCAATACATCCGGTTGAGGTCCGTTCTGTTGCATATCTTGCAATCTGGCTTCAAGAGCATCGCGAACCTCTTCGCGGGTAGGCAATACTTTCTTGGGACGATGGTCTGCATTGAAACCGCATTCACAATAAATGCAGTCGAATGAACACACCTTACCATCTTCCGGCAACAAGTTAATCCCTAAGGATACTCCCAAACGGCGGGAATGAACAGGACCGAAAATGGGAGACGGGTAAATTACAGTCATTTTATTTACTATTTGACAATTGACGATTCAAATTACTGAATTACTATAAAAACCAGATACAGTATTTTCAGCGTTTATAACGGCAAAGTTAACTAAATCTTTATACGAAGTTGCATTTGTAAGTCGGCTTTTTTGTTTCCTTGTATCAGGTCGTTACCCGAACCAATATTCTCACGATCTTCGTAGATAGTCTGCCCGAATTTAACAAGGAACATAAAAACTTTGTTCACATCATATCGGACACAAGCAGAAAAACGAAATCCTTGCCCATAAAACGAAGGTGTATAAAAGGTATAAAGCAATCCTTTTTCAGAAGCATAGATACGGGAATCGTAATCATCCGTATGGAAATAAGTACCCTGCACAGATATCTTTATAGGAAAAGAAAAAGCATATGAGCAGGATTGTGTAAACTGATATCCCTGGCTTCCCTCCTGCCCCTGCGAATGAAAATGATTATAATCCACCGTTGTTCGTAACTGTAGATGATCCGGTGAATAAGTCAGTCGGTAACGAAGGCGGTGCTGATAAGTAGGAAGGATAACTTTTCCATCCGTACCCGCCACATCTCTCTCTTTTCGCTTATAGCGATAATTAACATACATAGATAAATTTCGCTTAGGAGAATAGAGTGATTGAAACATACCATCCACACCTTGCGATGGTTTACTGATGCGGTATTTCCACCAAGGAAAAGAAAATAAATCCAAAGAAGCGAAGAACTTCCAATGTGCCAAAGGCGATGCTTCGGCAGCCAGATACCAACCATTTTCATTTTGCGGTGCACTACTTTCACCAAACGAACGTGCAAACATTGCCCAGTAATCATGGCTATAATATCTATGAACAATCAGCAGTTGATAACCGGTTAATATGTTATATTTCAACTGGTTCAACAGTGAATAACCTTGTTTACCCATAGCTGCTTCACCTGTCAGAGTAAATCGATTCCAACGATATTTATAATCTACCCCCACATTATGAAAGTAATTCCCTTGCAGATTATACTTGGCATAGGTTCTTAATACCGGTTGATAACTACGGTTGAAAAAGTAGTAAATACCTGTCATTCCTACTTTTAGATTGTTCTTTTCATAGGTAATATTTCCACCCATCAACTGTAAAGTGAAAGCATTTACTTTATCTGCTTCCTTCTCCGTACGATGCAATCCGGTTTTATAAATAGAGGTAATTTCATTCCCTTCTATGACTCCATCCATAGAACGATGTGAATAAAAACCGGATAACTGAAGTGCAGGAATAACCTCCACTGTTGCCGCAGCACCCCTGAAATAATTATATTCATCCGTAGAACTATGCTTCCGGATACCACTATTACGGTTATCCACCGTTGAGAGAGAATAAGTTTTCCCTAAACGGAAATCAGTGCTGACTACCAACCCTTGCCCGAAACTTAATCTGTAATTTCCCAATGCCAACGTTTTCAACTTACCCAAATTACGAAGCAGAAAGTAAATAGAATAATAATCATATCCTTTTTCATTATGCAAGGCAAAGAAAGGTTCTCCTGCATCCTTTTCTGCTGTAATTCCCATTTGGAGATAATCTCCATAACGATACCCATATCTCAGAGAATGATACATTGCAGGTCCCAAATAATTTTTTTGATAACCTTTACGGGTATAAAAGGGCACATCCAGCCGGGTTAATACCTCCTGTTTACCATATTTCAACAGACTTTTCAACCGGGGAAAACCTTTCTTTTCCGCAACAGGATGCACACAAACAAAAGGGAGTAGCAAGTCGATGGTATGCTTATCCATTTCTTCCACCAATTGCAGTTCATAAATAGTTTGCATCTGCCCGTGTATATACACATAAGCCAAGATATTTTCAATTTGAATATCCGAAAGAAAAGAAAATTGCTCTAATTCATGTTTAGTAGTAACATTGATATTAACAGGTTCGTGCAAACGATCGGAAAGCTCTTCAAGCTCATCTTCCCAATTCTTTTCTTCCTCATCCATAGAGAGTTGCTCTATGTTCTCTTCCCATAGGGACACACTTGTATTTTGGGCTTCAAGTACAGGAGTCATCAACAGCATACTCAGAAAAACTCCCAACTTGAGTAATTTCATTCGTGTAAATAAGTTTAATTGTCGCGAAATTACCATAAATAAGTTAACAAGGCAAGGAAAACATCGACAATCAAACCAAATATAAAGATAAACACTTAATTTTGTGGCATGAACGCACGGCTGAACATATTCATTATCGTAGTCTTCCTTCTGTTCGGAACTTCCCTATGCCAGGCACAGGAAACGAAAACCGAAGGATACCTGGTTCCTATGTGCATTTACGAAGGAGACACTATCCCGTATATAAAGATACCTACCGTTTATATTTTCAAACCTCTCAAATTCAAGAACAAGAAACAATTGAATGAGTATAACCGACTGGTATATAACGTAAAAAAGGTATTACCTATCTCCAAAGAAATCAACCGTGCAGTTATTGAAACTTACGAATATATGATGACTTTACCCGATGAGAAGAGCCGTCAGAAACACATGAAAGCAGTAGAAAAAAGCTTGAAAGAACAATATACTCCACGCATGAAAAAGCTTTCTTTTTCTCAAGGAAAGTTATTAATCAAATTAGTGGACCGCCAAACCAATTCCACGGGTTACGAACTGGTAAAAGCCTTCATGGGACCTTTTAAAGCAGGTTTCTATCAGACTTTCGCCGCACTGTTCGGTGCCAGTCTGAAAAAACAATATGACCCTACTGGAGATGATGCGCTTACCGAACGGGTTATTCTGTTGGTAGAAAGCGGACAGCTCTAATAATGTTAAGAACATTGTTAGTAATGAAAAACAGTCATTATAGAAAACCATGTATTTCAAACACTTATCTATGTTGAAAACTTCTATGAACCATTGTTCATTTCTCTATCGATAAGGACATGATAACCACTGTTTGAACAGGGTTCAAACAACTTATCAACACCTTGTTATTTCAGTTTCTTAAATAAATCCCAGATAACGATACCGGCAGTTACAGATACGTTCAATGAGTGTTTCGTACCATATTGGGGTATCTCAATACATCCATCAGAATGGTCAATAACCTCCTGCTGAACTCCTTTCACCTCATTGCCCATAACTACTGCATACTTTTTAGTACGGTCTAAAGACAACTCATCCAACATGATACTGCCTTCCGCCTGCTCTACGGAATAAACAGTATATCCTTCCTTTTTAAGGTTATCAACAGCTTCAACACAGTTATCAACATACTTCCAGTCGACAGTGAATTCAGCACCTAAAGCTGTTTTATGCATCTCAGGATGGGGCGGAGTAGCTGTAATGCCACACAGGTAAATACATTCCACCCGGAAAGCATCCGAAGTACGAAATACAGAACCAATGTTATGAAGACTGCGGATATTATCCAATACCACCACCAAGGGTAGCTTCTCAGCTTCCTTAAACTCCTCTATACTAATACGATTCAGTTCTGTTATTTTCAGTTTACGCATGACAACTATACTCTTTAAATAGCTTTTATTAATAGATTGATTTACAAAGACTTGTTTAACACAAGTGTTTTATTTGCACCACACTTGTGTTTCATTTATACAACACAAGCATTACAGACAAACCACACAAGTGTAGAACAAACAACGTACTTATACGTTATCTTTTTATTCCTGTTGCAAAGATACTTCTTTCCGTTCACATCCCTGTTAATAACCATTGAAAAGCTGTCAAAAGAGTAGGGAAAGAAATTCAAAAATAATTCTTGCAATATTCAAAACAACGTATATGCACCCACCGGAATGAACATTCCAAAAAAGTTAAGAGAAACTTTCTGAGGTTATATAAACACATTTTTCAGCCCTATTACACCGGTTTATAACCATAAAGTTATTAACTTTGCACTTTATCAACAAGGTGTTGAAAGAGTTTTATAGATGGCTTATTATCAAGAGATATACCTTTTATTTGCCCGTTGATAACGTACGGATAAAGTTTTATCTCATACTAATAACTTCTCCGGCAAGAAAAATCGTATTTACTTGTCGACACTATTAACAGCCTATCATCACCATCAAAGGATTTTTAAATTAGAAAGAGAAATAAAAAATATAATTATGAATAATCTCATAGAAGCTATCAAGCAACTTAAAAAGGAGAAGAACGCGATTATTCTGGGGCACTATTACCAGAAGGGGGAAATACAGGATATAGCCGATTACGTCGGCGATAGTCTGGCATTAGCTCAATGGGCGGCTAAAACGGAAGCGGATATCATTGTGATGTGTGGTGTTCACTTTATGGGTGAAACAGCCAAGGTGCTTTGTCCGAATAAGAAAGTGCTGGTTCCTGATATGGCAGCCGGTTGTTCGTTGGCGGACAGTTGTCCGACGGACAAGTTCAGTCAGTTTGTCAAAGAGCATCCCGGATATACGGTGATATCTTACGTGAATACGACAGCTGCCGTGAAAGCAGTGACGGATGTTGTGGTAACTTCTACCAATGCGAAGCAGATCGTGGAAAGTTTCCCCAAAGATGAGAAAATAATCTTTGGTCCTGACAGAAATCTGGGGAATTATATTAACTCTATCACGGGGCGCAATATGTTATTATGGGACGGCGCATGCCATGTACACGAACAATTCTCGGTTGAAAAGATTGTTGAATTAAAGACGCAGCATCCCGATGCAGTGGTCTTGGCACATCCCGAATGTAAGAGTGTAGTTCTGAAGTTGGCTGATGTGGTAGGTTCAACTGCAGCATTGCTGAAGTATGCAGTGAATCATCCCGAGAAAGAGTATATTGTTGCTACCGAATCGGGCATCCTTCATGAGATGCAGAAGAAATGTCCGCAAACGACGTTTATTCCGGTTCCTCCTAACGATAGTACCTGTGCCTGCAATGAATGTAGCTTCATGAGATTAAATACGCTGGAAAAGCTTTATAATTGCTTGAAAGACGAATCTCCGGAAATAATAGTAGATCCTGAAATTGCCGAGAAAGCAGTGAAGCCTATCAAGAGGATGCTGGAGATTTCGGCAAAGCTGGGGCTTTAATAAACTTTGGTTGTATGAATTATTAGCTACGCTTATATTCTGTTAAAGTCGTATGAAATGACAATAGGGTGTATCAAGATAAATGATACGCCCTTATTGTTTTCACCATCCCATTGAAGAGTATTTTCAAATAAATAATTTTCCTGTTTATTTGCTATACGATGCTTTTACAAAGGGAGCTTCAAGTAAATAGTCTAGGCTTTGCTTTACACTTTCTTCTACAGGACAACTGTATTGTTCGATCTCTGCCACCAAATGGTGCACACCTGCTTTATCTGTATTTTTGAAAATAGCATCGTAACCTACCATACCGCTTTGCCCTATTTCGCGGTGGTCTTTAATGTGGAGCATTGTGAAGCGTCCGGGATATTTATTGAAGTAATCTACCGGACTGTTATCTCCACGCACTACCCAGTAAACGTCCATTTGGAAGAATACATATTCGGGATTGGTGTGTTGCAGCATATAATCCAGCATTATTTCCTTGTCTTCTACTTTTTGGAATTCGTGAGCATGGTTGTGGTAACCGTATTTCAGTCCGGCAGCATTGCAACGCTTGCCCACTTCATTGTAATAATCACAGTAGGTCTGCAATTCTTTCAAAGTCTTGGGTACGCCAAGCCATGGAGTCACAATGTATTCCATACCGGCAGCTTTGTGATCAGCTATACATTGATCCCACCATGCCAGAGCTTCCGTAAAGTCACCTGAAGATAATTCCTTGTCCGACAAGCCGTGCGATGTGTGTGAGGAAAGTACTTTCATTCCATTGGTCTCTACCATTTGTTTAAACTCTTGGGGCGTCTTGCCATAGAATTTTCCATCATTGTAGTTAGCAGCTTCCACACTGGTATAACCCATATCTGCCAAGTCTTTCAGAATTTTGTTGAGGTCTCCGCCATTGTTTATCAAATCTCTCACGGAATAGAGTTGTATGGCGACTTCTTTTTTTTCTTTTTCCTTCTTTTGGGGGGATTGGGGTGTGGTACATGCTTGTGGCACAGTCAGACAGAAGGTTGTCAGCACTGTAAGTAAATAATTCTTCATTATCATGTTTGTTAATTTTTCATGGATTATATTGGATAAATGCCTGCAACGAGGCTGTCGCTTTTAAAAGCGATGATTCTCATTGCAGGCATCGTTATGTTTGAAAAGAAAGGATTAGTCAAGAACCTTCACGCGGATGTTACGGAACCAAACGTCGTCTCCATGGTCTTGTACACCAATGAAACCTTCGTGATTGTCTCCGCCACAGTTGTTCAGGAGTTCAAATGCCAAAGGCCATTTTTCTTCACTGAATTTGCTGGCCTGCAACATATCTGTCCATTGCTTGGTCCATAAGTGGTATTCCAATACGTTCTCGTCGTTTTGTCCATGAACTACGGTGCCTTTGTATACCATAATTTTGGCTTTATTCCATTCACCGAATGGTTTGGCATTCTGAGGAACTGCAGGAATCATATCATACAGAGAAGCTGCCTGACGGTTATTGTCCTTGCCCAGTTTGGCATCGGGATGATTAGCGTTGTCCAGTACTTGGAATTCGGGAGCGGAGATGTAGATAGGTTCCAACACTTCATTACCGTCCTTGTCTTGAGAAGTGACTTCCTGAGCCAGATAGAAGATACCGGAGTTACCACCTTTCGAAATCTTCCATTCTAATTCCATCTCGAAGTTTTTGAATTTGTGGGCGAAGATTAAATCGCCTCCTTCACCAGTCTGTCCTTCACCAGTACCTGTGCCGTTAAATTTAAGACAGCCATCTTCAATAGTCCATCTGGAGGGTACTTGGTCTTTGCCATATCCGCGCCATCCGTCCAAGCTTGTTCCGTCGAAGATAGTTATATAGCCATCAGCGTCTATCGGTAGGGTCAGACTGTCTGTTTCAGCTCCCTTTAATGATTTGGAATAAGATAATGTAACGGTAGTAGGCGTACTTTCTTCCGTAACATTTTGTTTTTTGGCACCGCCTCCACAAGAAGCTAGCATACCACCAATGAGGCAGCAAGCCAAAGGATAATAAATTTTCTTCATAATAAAAAAATATTAAATAGTTTATGTTTGATTGTTATCTTGGCATATCGGGTAATTTCCAACCTTCGCGGTAGTTGTGCTTCACAAGTTCTTCGGCAAATGCTTTGGCATTGACAGGATCGGTCCATGTTTTGTCGAACGTAGGATGACCGTTGTGTATCTTGAAACCATCCTTGATGACTGTACGGATAGTTTCCTCGTCACCGATATTAGTAAAACGCATATTGGCACCGTCCCATTCCAATGTCTTATTTAAACCCTGTAGACGGATTGCTAATACACCCATAGCTACCATTTCGTTCATTGGGCCTGCTTCCGAGAAGTCAGATTTCGGCATTACACGGTTTGAAGCGCTTTCTTTGCAAGCACGTACCCAGTCCATTTCATGACCGCCATTCATAGCCTTCGGTACACGACGGCAGACTTTCGGTGCATTGGGTACACGACCTGAAAGCAACCATGGGTTTTGTCCATAGCAACCGCAAATTAGTGTGTCTTTGGTACCATGGAAGATGGTTAGACCACCACCACTTTGCATCAGTTGTTTTCCTTCGGGGAATCCTTTCGGACGTTCAGGCATCATGCCACCGTCGTACCAGTGAACTTCCACTTCGGGCATAGCCACTTTCGGCATATTTTCGCGTGCGGGGAAAGTCAGCTTCACATGCTGTGCTTGCGGAGCACAAGAATTGAGTAATAATGTAGACGAGCCTTCCACCTTAGTAGGATATTGTAACTTCAAAGCCCTAAACGGTTGGTGCAGGATGTGGCAGGCCATATCGCCCAAAGCACCTGTACCATAATCCCACCATCCGCGCCAGTTCCAAGGATGATAGATTTCGTTATAAGGATTCAATTTGGCAGGACCAGTAAATAAATCCCAGTTTAGTGTACGAGGAATACGGTCTTCCTTTTCAGGAACGTTCAGTCCTTGCGGCCAGATGGGGCGGTCGGTAGCGCATTCCACTTTTATTACATCGCCAATTTCACCGTTCCATATCCATTCGCATACTAAGTCAGTACCTTCATCTGAAGAGCCTTGGTTACCCATTTGGGTAACTACACCAGTGGAAGCGGCCAGACGAGTGAGTAGACGAGACTCATATACAGAGTGCGTCAGCGGTTTTTGGCAATATACGTGTTTACCCATTGTCATGGCATCGGCTGTAATGATGGCATGTGTATGGTCGGCAGTAGCAACGATCACTGCATCAATGGATTTTCCCATTTCATCGTACATTTTACGATAATCCCAATATTTCTTTGCATTGGGGAATTCGTCGAATACACCTTTTGCGTAGCGCCAATCTACGTCACAGAGGGCTACGATGTTTTCTGTATTCTTCACATGGTTGATGTTGGTGTGTCCCATTCCACCGATACCAACGGCAGCAATGTTCAATCGGTCACTAGGAGGTACGTGTCCGTGGCTACGACCTAAAATGGTACTTGGAGCAATTGTAAGTCCTGCCAAAGCTAAACCTCCGGTCTTAAGAAATTCTCTTCTTGTAAATTTTGACATGGTTTTTTAGATTTAAAAAATGGTTAATATTATGAATCTTAAAACAATCAATATTACCAATATGTCAGACTACAGTTCTTTTCGGACGAAGGAGTCCGTAGCCTTCTTTCATATACTTTCGGCGTTCCCTAATTTCTTCTAGTGTCTGTAAATCTCCGATAGCGGACAAGTCATTTCGGTGTGCATCTTCCAAGAATGTCCAACCATATTGGGATGCGATTGCAGAATCACGCATCTGCGGAAGCCGTGGGTCACGTTTTCCACTTTCAATAGAATTAGCCATAATGTCACAAAGCTTGTCTAGATTCTTCCCGCCAAATGGTTTTTCCAGACGAAGTGTACGGTTCACTCCGTGAAGTTCCACTACAGCAGTTTGGAAATCATGCGTCATGCGTACAATACCTTTTGTACCAATGATATCCGTATATGCGTTATGAGTTTGATTTTTGGAGAGTTGTCCGTAGACGAAACCTTGTGTAACATCAAATACAATTCCGTTTTGGAAAGTACCGTGGCACTGTACCCACCAGGGATCTTTATAGTTCCACATTCGTATACCTTGTGCATGCCAAGTTTTATATTCGCTATTGGCATACCAACGGGCAATGTCTATGTAGTGCATGCCGCAATCGTGGTAAGCAGGGCCTTCGTACTCGTGTCCTTCGCCTGGTGCCAGTCCTGGAGTCATGTGACAGATTCGTAGAATGGCTAGTTCACCTATTTCACCTTCTGCAATAAACTGTTTCATGATCTGATGATACCATGAGTTGCGCAAGTAAAGATTTACTGTGGAAAAAATATCACTTTTTTCCACTAGATCTACCACTTCCCATTCTTTATCGATGGTATCGGCAACGGGTTTTTCCGAAATAATGTGTTTTTTACTTTGAATAGCTTTCTCTATTTGATCTTTCCGTGAATCAGCTAACGTAAAGAGTCCTACGGCCTGTACGCTGTCATCATTGAATATTTCCTGTTCATCGGATATGATTTTGGATGTAGGTGAAAGGGTTCTTGCCAACTCTCGAGAAGCGGAATCTGTGTCGCAGATATATGCAATGTCCCACCGATTAGTCTTTTGCATGCTTTCCAAATACATCTGTCCCATTCGCCCGAACCCAATCAAACCAACTTTTATTTTCATGGTGTTTTTCTATATTTTATATTGGTTTGCTACAAAATTAGGACAATTCGTTATAGAAAGAAAAACAAAAATATAAAAAAATAAAAAATAAATTATAACTTTATGTTATTTGATAAATGCAATTTTCGTAACAATCCCCTCTTTTCCTTCACTGTCTGCGGCAAGTACCATATATATTCCTGTGGCCACTTTTCTACCCTGCTTATTTCTTCCGTCCCAAGTGAATTGCCCTCCCAGGGAAGTACCTTGGTAAATAAGATGTCCGGCAGTATCCACAATCTTCACATCACTGTCGTAAACCATTCCCGTAACAGTAATCACTCCGCTGTAGTCCGGACGTACCGGATTAGGATAAGCACGTACATTACTCTCTTTAAAGCTGTTTTCAGCCTTTGTAGCGTCACTTTGGTAAGAAACGATCCCCTTGCCTGTTCCGATGAAGACTTCGCCGGTACGGGGATGTATGGCAATAGATACGATGCTATTGGAAAGTAGCGGACTATTCTCTTCCGTAAAGTGATGAATCGTTTCCATTCCATCCGCACTTATCAGGTAAATTCCATTGGACGCCGTACCTATCCATTTTCTGTTGGCACCATCTATTGCAATGGCATTAATCGCTTCGTTCACCAATAAGAAATCAGCTAACCCACTGTCATCATTGCGCGGAACTTTAATCTGTGTACAATAGAAGTTATCATTGAAATAGCGGGAAGGATTGTTCAGTACCAAAGGACCTCTGTTAGTACCGATCCAGATGACTCCCTCTTTATCCTCGGCAATGCAATAAACCGCCAGCTGTTCTAAAAGGGCTCCGTCTTGATTCGTAAACCGGGTAATGAACCTGTGTTGGTCGTCCGAAGTATCTGCTATAGTGCCGTTATAATTCAAACAAAACAATCCTCCCGACTCTATACGCGAAGAAGTAGCCCACAGCCAACCTCTTTTATCAAAGATAGTCCGTCCGAAATTACTTGCTTTTACTATTTCCGGATAATGAAGACTTACCCAGTCACCATTTTTCATCAATACACTCACTGCATGTTGTGTCTCACAACTCACCATCCAAAGGTTATTTTCTTTGTCATAAATCAATCCGTTCACGCGTACATAACTATCTGCCCAAGGTTCATTAGGTACAGCACTTTCCAACGGACTGTTATGCATACTATACCAGTTTATGAACTTCCCATCTTTAAATTCGTAAATCCCTTCTCCTGCTGATGCTGCAAAATGATGAGCAATGTCTTTAGGATCTTGCACAATACAGTTTATGTCATCGTATCGATGTTTGGTTTGTTCACTGATGCCTTCTTCCTGAAAACTATTCCAGGTATTATTTTCAAAGGTCATAATGGTTCCGGGCCTGTCAAGTCTGTTGGCTATATGCCCTCCTCCGGTAATCAGCAATCGTTCTCCGGCAAAATTCATATAATACGGATAGTTTCGTACAGGACTATTCGGAGTAATGTTTTCAGGTACTTTTTCTTTGAAAGGAATATCGTGGTATTGCGAGAGGAATTCAGAGGTATCATCCGATACTTTCTTCCAGTTCTTAATATCCAGCAGATTTTCTGTCAATAACCCTGCAAACAACCCTTCGGAAGTAGCGGCATAAAGATGATTATCCGATACATTACATGCCAGAACGTTTTTATTCAGAGGATAGTAATTGCTGATTTCCCGCTTTTTCAGATTGATACAAAGAATACCCGACGCAGTGGATAAATACGTGTATTCCTTATAAAAACAAGCGTGGTTGACCGTCTTATCCTGTGTCATATTCTTGTTTTTATAATCGGGAAGGTTATAGATATCTTCCTCATTCACCAACAGGTCTATATTTGCATTGGAATAAATAATGACCAATGATTTATAGGCTGATTGGTAAGCAATATAAGATATTTCCGTATCGCTTAGCGGAAAAGATTTTGAATAAGTTCGTATGCTGGTATCTTCTTTATCATAAGCATATAAATCACCATTGGCAAGGATGAAGAGTTTACTTCCAATGACTTCACTGCGGGTAGGGTTATGATAAGAGAGGTAAGTTTGCCACTCTCCTATCGCATTTTGCGAATAGGCAGGCAGAAAATAGATTAAGCAGAGAAGAACTATATATTGAAATCTCATAAAATCAGAGTTATATTAGTTTGTAAGCAACACACTTACAAACTAATAACTCCATATTTTCGGGTTTATTGTATGCTATTAAGGAATTTGCAAAGTTTGTTTGTAGCTATGGCACGGTGGCTGATTTTGTTTTTAAGTTCGTTGCCCATTTCTGCAAAAGTCTGTGTATACCCTTCGGGAACAAATATAGGATCATATCCGAAACCGGAGTTTCCTCTTCTGGTTTTGATGATTTCTCCTTTGATTACACCTTCGAACAAATGCTCTTTTCCGTCGATAATCAGTGCGAATGCAGTGCGGAATTGTGCTTTCCGGTTTTCTATTCCTTCCATGGCATGTAGCAGTTTCAGCATATTTGCTTCTGCATTATGTCCGTCTCCAGCATAGCGTGCCGAATAAACTCCCGGTTCTCCATTCAAAGCTTCTACTTCCAGACCGGTATCATCGGCAAAACAATCCATCTGGTAGTTTTCATAAATGTACTGTGCTTTCAGTAAAGCGTTTCCTTCCAAAGTATCGGCAGTTTCAGGTATGTCTGTATGGCAATGAATGTCTTTCAGATTGAGAAGTTCTATTCTTTTACCTAAAATAGCCGTTACTTCTTCCAATTTGTGTGCATTGTTTGTGGCAAATACGAATTTATGTTTCATATGTTGATTGGTTTTTATTTCACTTTCAACCGGTCGAAACCTTCTCCATAGACTCCGATAACAGAGCTTTGAGAGATAAATGCGTTCGGGTCAATGTCTTTCACCAAACGGAAAATATCAATTGACTGACGCTTATATGCTAATACAACGAGCACTTTTACATTGTGTTTACTGTACCATCCTATGCCGTCCAGAACGGTTACGCCACGGTGGGTCTCTTTCGTAATGCGATCGGCAATTTTTTCATACTCTTTGGAGAAGATAAAAAATTGCACGGACTGACGGGCACTGTTCACGATATAGTCTAATACGAAACCGATAACAAACAAAGTTACAAAACCAAATATCACGCGTCTCCAGTCATGGAATACGAAGTAACAGGAACTGATAATAATCACATCGCAAAGCATCACCATACGTCCCAGTGTGACGTCTTTATACTTATGTATAATGGCGGCGATAATATCCGTTCCGCCCGTACTTCCGTTACAATTGAATACGACTCCAAGACCTGCACCGCACATCACGGCACCTATCATACAAGCCATGAAGTCCTGTCCCGGTCCCAGTATAAGTGGTGGTGTATTGTCTGGACCATTTACAAGCATTTGGAAAAACCATAAAAAGAATGTCAGCCCGAAGATGGCAAACGTAGTTTTAATACTGAATTTAGGACCCAGTATTTTAATGGCAAATGTCATTAAGACAGCATTGATGATGAAGTATGACCATTGGATAGGAAACCCCGTGGCGTAATAGATAATTGCACCGATACCCGTAGTTCCTCCTGTCGTTATCTGATAAGGAATCAGAAACAACGCCCATCCCAAGGCATAACTGATAAGACCGACAGTGATGAAGATATAGTCCCGTAACTCTCTCATCATTTCGGCTTTGGTTGGTTTTGTAATTTGCATATTAATCAGTTACAAGATATTAGCTACGAGCTATAAGTTACGAGCTACAAGGGAGTGAGTCAAGTTGCCTTTTCCTTCTCTACTTGTAGCTTGTACCCCGTAGTTCGTAACTTATTTATTTAATAACAATGTTTACGATCTTCTTCGGAACGACAATTACCTTCACTACTGATTTGCCTTCCATCCATTTAGCCGAACGTTCATCTGCCAATACGGTGCTTTGAATGACTTCTGATGTTTCGTCAGCAGGGAATTCCATATTGAAGCGTGCCTTACCATTGAAAGATATGGTGTAGTTGATTGTATCTTCCACCAGATATTCTTCGTTGTAAGCAGGCCAGTTGGCATCGCAAACTGAGTCTTCATGGCCCAGTGTATCCCACAACTCTTCACATACGTGCGGAGCGAAAGGAGCCAATACGATAACCAGTTGATTCAATATCTCTTTCTTGCTGCATTTCAGGCTGAATAACTCGTTTACACAAATCATGAAAGCACTGACGGAAGTATTGTAAGAGAACTGTTCAATATCACTCGTTACTTTCTTAATCAGTTTATGCAAAGATTTCAGTTCTTCCTTGGTTGCAGGTTCATCCATCACTATATAACTACCGTTACGGTCGTAGAACAGTGACCAGAATTTCTTGATGAAACGGTACACACCATCGATACCATTCGTATCCCAAGGCTTGGATTGCTCTACCGGACCGAGGAACATCTCGTACATACGCAATGTATCCGCACCGTATTTCTCAACAATCATATCGGGATTAACGACGTTGAACATGGATTTACTCATCTTCTCCACAGCCCAGCCGCAGATGTATTTACCATCTTCCAGGATAAACTCAGCGTTGGCAAATTCAGGACGCCATGCTTTGAAAGCTTCAAGATCCAGAATATCATTGGATACGATATTTACATCCACATGGAGTGGGGTAGTGTCGTACTGATCCTTCAGATTCAGAGAAACGAACTTATTGCTATCTTTGATACGGTAAACGAAGTTGCTACGTCCCTGTATCATACCTTGATTAACCAACTTCTGGAACGGTTCTTCTACGATAGACACTCCTACATCGTACAGGAATTTATTCCAGAAACGTGAATAAATCAAGTGTCCCGTAGCATGTTCCGTACCACCTACATAGAGGTCGACGCTTCTCCAGTATTCATCTATTTTTTTATCAACCAATGCTTTATTGTTATGCGGGTCCATATAGCGCAGATAGTAAGCGCTGGAACCTGCAAAACCCGGCATAGTATTCAGTTCAAGAGGGAATACGCTGACGTTATCTATCTTTTCATTCTCTACCACACATTTGTTTACGGTGTCCCAAGCCCATTTGGTAGCATGTCCCAACGGTGGTTCTCCGGTTTCGGTAGGAAGGAATTTGGCAACTTCCGGCAATTCAAGTGGCAAACAGCTTTCATCGATCATATAAGGCATTCCATCCTTGTAGTAAACCGGGAACGGTTCACCCCAGTAGCGCTGACGGGAGAAGATAGCGTCACGAAGACGATAATTCACCTTTACTCGTCCCAGATTATGTTCTTTTACGTAGTTCTTGGTCTTTTCGATAGCTTCTTTGATGGTCAGTCCGTTCAATGTAAGATCACAGTAAGGAGTTACATCAGGTCTCGGAGAGTTGCAAACGATACCTTCTTTGGCATCAAAGCTTTCTTCACTGACATCACAACCTTCTACCAACGGACGAATCTCCAATCCGAAATGTTTGGCGAAAGCATAGTCACGACTATCGTGTGCAGGTACAGCCATGATGGCACCTGTACCATAACCGGCAAGTACATAGTCGCTAATCCAGATGGGCACTGCCTCACCTGTGAAAGGATTAATGGCATAACTTCCGGAGAATACACCCGTCACACTGCGGTCTGTAATACGATCACGCTCGGTACGTTTCTTGGTGCGTTCCAGATAAGCGTTAACTTCATCCTTTTGTTCAGGAGTAGTCAGCTGGGTAACCAATTCGCTTTCCGGTGCCAACACCATGAAAGTAACACCGAACATCGTATCTGCACGAGTGGTGAAGATAGTAAATTCCAGATCGCTGTCTTTTACTTTGAATTGTACTTCGGCACCTTCGCTGCGACCGATCCAGTTTCTTTGAGTTTCTTTCAGAGAATCTGTCCAGTCGATGGTATTCAGTCCGTCCAGCAAGCGTTGTGAATAGGCGGAAACGCGAAGACACCATTGACGCATCTTCTTCTGAACTACGGGGAAACCTCCACGTTCGGATACACCGTCTATCACTTCATCGTTGGCCAGAACCGTACCCAATTGGGCACACCAGTTTACCATCGTTTCACCCAGATAGGCGATGCGATAGTTCATCAGGATTTCCTGTTTCTCTTTCTCGCTCTTGGCTTTCCATTCTTCGGCAGTGAAGCTGAGTTCTTCGCCACAAGCCACATTCATACCGTTGGTACCTACTTGCTCGAAAGCCTGTATCAGTTCTTCGATAGGGCGGGCCTGCTTTTCATCATTGCAATAATAGCTGTTGAACATCTTCTGGAATGCCCATTGCGTCCAATGATAATATTCCGGTTCGCACGTACGTATTTCGCGGCTCCAGTCGAAACAGAAACCTATCTTATCCAACTGCTCACGGTAACGGTCGATATTGTTGATCGTAGTAATTGCAGGATGTTGTCCCGTTTGTATAGCATATTGTTCGGCGGGAAGTCCGTAAGCATCATATCCCATGGGATTTAGTACATTGAAGCCCTGCAGTCGTTTATAACGGGCATAAATGTCCGAAGCAATGTATCCCAGCGGGTGTCCTACGTGTAGGCCCGCACCGGAGGGGTAGGGGAACATGTTTAGTACATAGTACTTCTGCTTCGTCTCATCTTCCTTCACTTGGTAGGTTTTCTCTTCCACCCACCTTTTCTGCCACTTCTTTTCAATCTCCCTGAAATTGTACTCCATAATGGTTTTCTTTCGTTATTTTATGGTTGATACTTAGTTATATACTTTATTAAACGGTGCAAATTTACGGGTTTATTTTCAGATTCATAGCTTAGTACAATAAAAAAGTATTAGTCTGTACCATACCAGGGATACACTTGCTCCGTACCAAAGCCGTACTTTCTCCGTGTAGAAGTACTTTTGACCGAAGAATGTACGGAGCAAGTACGGTTCGGATACGTTTCAGACAGGTAGCGGAACATTTGAAAATATATATTTTTTCCTGTTTAATGATAAAGTAGCAGAAAAGGTAGAAAAAATATAAATAAATACTTGACAAAGTAATTTTTATTGCTTATATTTGTGAAGTGCTTATTAAAACTAATTCAAGTAATGTAATACAAAAAATGGCTAAGTTAATTCAATAGGATTTTACACAAAAGTGTTTTTAGGATATTTCAAGGGATGAAGTCTGAGAAGATTACATCCCTTTTTGTTTATTTTTCTGCCAGATTGCTAAAAAGCACTCTAATCATGTTGTTAATAAACGTGGGTAAAGTTTTTAAAAAACGTCACCCTTATTTATTAAAAACGTTTCCGGTGTCTATTAAATCCCTTGTTTTATTGTACAAAAAGTAGAAATAGTATATCTTTGCCTCCAATTTATCGGGAACGTATGAATGAGAAGAAAAATTACACCTATCATCTGATAGCTATCTTCACCGTAGGAGTGTGGGGATTAACTTTTATCTCCACCAAAGTTTTAATAGCCAATGGACTTTCTCCGAAAGAAATCTTTCTGCTTCGTTTTCTGATTGCTTATATTGGTATCTGGTTTATATCTCCCCGCAAGCTGTTTGCAAATAACTGGAAAGATGAACTTTGGTTGTTATTGGGTGGTATTACAGGCGGTTCTGTCTATTTTCTGACGGAGAATATGGCTTTAGGCATTACATTGGCTACCAATGTGGCGTTTATTGTTTGTACGGCTCCGTTGCTCACCACTATCTTTTCACTGATGATTTATAAGAAGGAAAAGGCTACCCGTACTTTGATAGGCGGTTCACTGATGGCATTGGTGGGAGTGGCAATGGTGGTTTATAATGGTAGTTTTGTTTTGAAAATCTCTCCGTTGGGCGATTTTCTTACTTTGCTTGCCGCTCTTTCCTGGGCATTTTATAGTTTGATAATGAAGAAGATGACAGGGAGGTATAATACAATCTTCATTACCCGCAAGATATTCTTTTATGGGATATTGACCATACTTCCTGTTTTTCTGTTCCAGCCTTGGCAGGCAGATCTTTCTTTGCTTATGGAGCCTTCTGTCCTGTTGAACCTGTTATTCTTGGGCGTGCTTGCTTCATTGGTTTGCTTTGCGGTATGGAATGTGGTGCTGAAAAATCTCGGTACGGTGCGTGCTTCCAATTATATTTATCTCAATCCGTTGTTCACTTTGGTAGGATCGGCTGTCCTGTTGGATGAACATCTGACGATCATTGCGCTGATTGGTGCAGGCTGCATTATGGGTGGGGTATATATTGCAGGAAGAAAATAATCGATGGATTATTTTCAGCAAACAACATAATTTCTTCCGCTTGCGTGCTGTGTTCTGCCGTCAGGTTCCAGGAATTATCTTTCTTGTTCCATTTATAGCTTTGGTAACTTGTACCCATTGCGTTTATCTGGTAAACAGCTTTGGCTTTTACATCGGCATAAGCGTTCGTTTTGCTGTTCCATGCTACATATTCCACGTTTATATCCGTTCCGTCATAAGAGAAATTCAGGCAATATTGCTTTTCGAAACGTTGGTTTTCCTTATTCCATTTCAATACCTCTTTGGCTGATACTCGTCCTTCGGCATTGTACGCATAGTTATACTGCAAATGATTATGCAGATACTTCCGGTTCTCTACTTTAAATACGGTTTCCGTCTTTACGAGACCTTCGTTCATTTCCGTGTTATAGGCGAAATCCTTTACATTGTTCCCGCTTACTGCGTTTACTACTGATGTCAATGCGAATACTACTGATACTACTAAAGCTTTCATAATGATTTTATTTTTTAAGTTATACATTTTTGTTTCTTTCGATGTTGCAAAGATAGGGCAAGGGTGCGGGATGGAATGTTATCGCAATGTTATCTTTTCGTTAATATATCAAAATTACTTCTGTATTTATAACTATTTTATTTTCAAAACTTTAACGATTTTGCAAACATAAAATATA
>PPYE01207224.1_pt1 | contig 97138 bp, 73 predicted proteins | sample 1559881 | NCBI WGS metagenome assembly PPYE01 (sample SAMN08240022, study PRJNA423297) | Human gut metagenome, whole genome shotgun sequencing project.
TCAAGGGGGTAGGATTATTTTAGCACAAGGGGGCAGAATCGCTTGGTTTTAGGGGGCAGCTTACACTGGATTTTCCACCAGTCACGCACGCTTTTCTTGATGTTGTACGCCGCCCGGTCCATGTACATCCCCGTCATCGTCACGAGATCCGAGGGTGACCAGCCCAGCTCGTCCAGCTGCCGGTCAAACTCCTCGTCCGAGGCGAGGTAGGCGGTTTCCGGGTTGCGCATCAGCGCCTCGTACTCCAGTTTGTCCTTCTGCTCCCGGTACTCGTTCATGTCGAAGGTCTGTTCTTCGAGAATCCCGTGTACGCCCTGCACGATGGGACTCAGCACGCTGTTCATCGTGCCCAATACGATGGTCGGGAAGAACAGGATGCACAGACCTAATGCAAAAGGTCTCAGCAGCGGGTACACGTCTATAGCTTCGGCTCGTGCAAGCGACTGCCATACGCGCATCGCCACATAGAACAGTGCGCCCAGCCCGGCAAGCCCTTTCGCCACGCCCGTCATGTCCGCGCAAAGCGGCATCATCTCGTCATAGAGCGAAAGGAGTATCTGGTGAAGGTTGTCGAACTCTCCCATAGGCTACCAGTACCTTTCGTTAGCCGTTCCGTACAGCGACATCACCCGGTCCATGTCGTTCTTCTTCCTTGCCCGCAGGTAGCTCACCGAGATGGTCTTGCCCGTGTAGTAGCGCACGAGGTTTCGGTAGTTCATCAGGCTGCGGTAGGCATTGTCGATGATTGCCAGCCGTTCCGCGTCCGAGAGCGACATCCCCGTGACGTTCACCACGTTCTTCAGGTCCTGCAGCACGTCCGAGCTTTCGTCTATCAGCATGGCGTAGCCCGACGAGATGGCGGCAAGCTCATCGGGGGTATAGTTCTCGTCCGAGAGCATCTTCTGGTAGTTTTCCACATAGATTTCGGAGATTTCCATAACCAGCCCGATGCTCTTCGTCACCTTCACGCCTCCTTTCACCACGTCATGCACGGATTTCAAGGCGTCGTAATACTTCTTGCCCTGCTCAAAAACCTTCTTGGTTTCCAGAAAGCCGTTCAGGGTGTTCGCCTTCGTGCCAGCCGTCTCCACCATCTCCTTGGCGGAGTTGATGATGCTCTGGGCGAGGTTGCCAGGGTCGGACACCACCCATTGGGCGTTTGCCGTGCCCGCACCCGTGAGGCACAGGCAGACCGCTATCAGCGGCATTCTCAGTTTCTGTCTCATTCTCATTCACGTTGGATTTAGTGGTACATTAGTTTTTTATTGTTCTCCTTTCTTTTCGTCGTCCGAAGCATTATCCGTGTTCACCCGGATATAGTCGCCGTTCGGCGAGAAGGTCAGCACGTCCGTTTCCTCGTTGTACGCCACATCGATGCGGAAGCCCGTGTTCATGTAGAGGTTGCCGTTCTCCTCCCGTTGGAGCAGGTAGGTTTCCGGCTTCAGCCTGCGGCGCACGCCCGACCGCCGGAACAGCGTCACCTTGTAGTGTTCACCCTCCTTGTACACCAGTATGTCGGGTCCCGCCTCCGCACTCTGCCAGTTGCCGCAAATCTTCTCGCGGACATCCTCGTTTTCTTTCATTACCGTTTCGCAGGCTTGCAGCATCAGCGATGCCAAGCCAATCAGACCGCCGCAAAGCAGCAGCCGTTGTGTCTTTGTCAGTTCAATGTTCATTTTCTTCAATCTTGTTTTTTAGTTGGTAAAAATGTGTCCTTCCCTCATACGCCGTTTGAGATACCCTCATACGCCGTTGGAGGCAGGCTCATACGCCGTGTGAGGCAGGACGCTGTTTCATTACTGTTCCTCTTCTTTTCGCCTTTCCGCTATCTGCCGTATGGCGGCTTCCATGTCGCCGCCCAGCTTCTCCGCCAGTTCGCGGACTTCCATCTTCTCCGTTTCCTCCGTCGTGTAGGCTAAATACTCCTGCATGGACACCTCCGTGGCGTACACCGCCGACTGTGTGCCGCCCAGCCCTATCCATACCTCCTTGTACCGTCTGGACGGGTCGTTGGACTGGTTGATGGAGAGTATCTGTGACTTCTCCTTTTCCGTCAGCCCCAACAGCCCCTGTATCTGGTCAAAGCGGTTCATAAACTTCCGTTGGTCGAGCAGTATCTTGCAGTCCGAGTTGTTGATGATGCTCTCCTTCACGATGGGCGACGAGATGATGTCGTCCACCTCCTGCGTCACCACAATCGCCTCGCCGAAGTATTTTCTGACCGTCTTGTACATATAGCGCAGATAATCAGCCATGTTCGCCGAAGAAAGAGCCTTCCAAGCCTCCTCCACGATGAGCTGTTTCCGGACGCCTTTCAGCCTCCGCATCTTGTTGATAAATGCTTCCATGATGATAATCGTAACCACCGGAAAAAGCTCGGCATTATCCTTCACCGAATCAATTTCGAAGACCACGAACCGCTTGTGCAGCAGGTCGATGTTCTCCGTGGAGTTGAGCAGGAAGTCGTACCGTCCGCCCCGGTAATACTGCCGGAGCGTGGTCAGGAAGTTGTCGATGTTGAAGTCCGTCTTCGCCACCTTGATGTAGCGTTCCTCCATCTCCTTGCGGTACACGTCCCGCATGTACTCGTAGAACGAGTTGAACGACGGAACGATGCTCCTGTCCTGCTGGATTTTCAGGATGTATGCGTTCACCGCGCTGCCCAGTTCCGCCGACTCCGTTTTCGTGGCGGGTTCGTTCTCGCTTTTCCACAGGGTGAGCAGCAGCGTCTTGATGCTGTCCTTCTTCTCCACATCAAACACCCCGTCGTCCGTGTAGAACGGGTTGAACGAGATGGGCTTTTCCTCCGTGTAGGTGAAGTAGATGCCGTCCTTTCCTTTGGTCTTGCGGTGTATCATCTCGCACAGCCCTTGGTAGGAGTTGCCCGTATCGACCAGCACCACGTGGGATCCTTGTTCGTAATACTGCCTGACAAGGTGGTTCATGAAGAATGACTTGCCGCTTCCCGAAGGGCCCAATACGAACTTGTTTCTGTTCGTTGTCACGCCCCGCTTCATCGGCAGGTCGGAGATGTCGATGTGCAGCGGCTTGCCGCTGATACGGTCCGCCATGCGGATGCCGAAGGCGGAGGGCGAGTCCTTGTAGTTGGTCTCGCCGGCGAAGAGGCACACCGCCTGCCCGATGAACGTGTGGAACGCTTCTTCCGCCGGGAAGTCGGCAGCGTTGCCGGGGATGCCCGCCCAGAACAGCGTCGGGCAGTCCGTCGTGTTGTGGCGCGGCACGCAGCCCATTGAAGCCAACTGGCTGCCTACATCGTTCTTGATGCGTTTCAGTTCCTCCGCGTCGTCGCTCCACGCCATCACGTTGAAGTGGGCGCGGACGGACTTCAGCCCCTGCGAGTGCGCTTCGTTCAGCAGTCCGAGCGGTCGGTGGAGAGCCGTTCGTAACGGCTGTCCGTGGCCACCGCAGCGGGCAGGTCTTCCGTGTCCGACAGGGTGTGCAGGCACAGCCGGTTGTCGCCGATGCGCATCTCCCTCGCCGTCATTTCCATGTCCTCCAGACAGTCCACATTGCCCGGCGAGAGTGCGAAGTACCTGCCTATGATGCCCGTTTCCTTTTCCGTGCCCGTAAGCTCGTCATCGGAGAGCCGGCGCAGCCGGATGTGCCCCGAATCGTTCAAGATACGCGCGAACTGCTCCACCGCCTCGATGAACTTCACCGCCGTTTCCTTGTCCTGCATCTCCTTCGGCACGATGTGCCCACGGCACAGGGTGTTCCAGTTGCTCTGTTGCCTCATGCGATCCTTCGTTGTCTTCGTCAGGAACAGGTAGCACTTGTGATGCAGGAACGGGCGCTCGTTGAAGTGCATCTCGTAGCTGCGGGCAAGGAAGCCCATGCCCTCCCTGCCTGTGTCGGGGCGGTACCGCTCCTTCACGTACCAGTCCTGCTTGTGCAGCACCGAGTAGTCGGGCAGCACCTTTATCGCCTTGCACCACGCGGCGTGGATGGCCTCGTACTCCTCCGCCGTTACGGTATAGACCTCCGGCAGTTCCACCTCGAAGGCGGCGGTAATGTCCGCGTCCTTCGAGACGATGCAGCCGTGCTCCACCGAGAGCAGCGGGAAGCGGCTTTCCAGCGTGGTGGCTTTCATTACATTTCTCATACGTTTCTTCCTTTCTTTTTTCGTCTTAACAGATTGGACACCCGTCTGCGGTGGAGCACATGGCGGGGGCGCATCCGTGCCGCGCCCAGTTTCATCAGCCCGTGTTCGCCGTACTTCGCGTTCAGCCGGAACGTGAGCCAGACGGTGGCGGAAGCAGACACCACACCGAAGCCGATGCAGAGCCACTGGCCCGCGCCTGCCATGTACAGGATGACAAAGAGGATGAAGGCGGCAAGCAGCCCGCCTGCGAAGATGAACAGGTATTGCGCCTTCAGTCCCTTGAACTCCACCGGACGGCCTATGCCCTTGTTGATAGGGTATTCAGCCATTGTCCTTATACCTTATTATATATGTATAGGTATGCCCGTTTATTAAAGGAAGAACGAACGGAGAATCGTCGCGCTCACAATCAGGAAGATGCACGCCCCGAACCAGCTCGCGGCGGTCTTCGAGGTGTCGGGGTCGCCCGATGAGAACTTGCCATATACCTTGATGCCCCCGATAAGCCCGACGACAGCGCCGATGGCGTAGATGAGTTTCGTCGCCGGGTCAAAGTATGAAGTGACCATGCTGGTGGCTTCGGTGATGCCCGCCATGCCGTTGCCTTGTGCGGACGCTGAGATGTTTGCAGCCAGCAGAAGGGCTGCGAGAATGATTTGTTTTTTCTTCAATGTCTTTGTCATAATCGTTTCTTTTTTGTGCCTCCGGGTTGGATAGTCCCTTTGGCGGTTGATACTTGTTTTACTTCTTGCGGCTTTGGATGAAGCCGGCTTGTGGATTTAGTGGTTCGGTGGCAAGCCGTGGTTTAGCCGTAGTCGATTTTCTTTTTTCGCATCATTGTTTCGTTTTACTTGTTATACAAAATCACGGATATTGAAATCCTCAATATTGTCCGGCACGTTTGGGACTGTAGTCCGTACCGCCGTCGGGGTCGGTTCCTTCCGTATGGTGGCGGAAACGCTGTCCATATAGAAGTCCATCAGTTCGTTCAGTTTCCTGCGGGTCGCTTCCGAACTCTTTTCTATCATCGCGAACAGCTCGTTACCCTTCATGTCGCAGAACACCATCCCGGCGTGGCGGCGTTCCTCCATTGTGGCTGCCGGTTTCTTTACCGTCCGCATGGCAAGGTCGATGTCCTCGAAGGTGAAGCCGCTTGCCTCATGGGGTTCGCCATCGTAATCCTCATTCCCGTCATATTCTGCCATGTCCGACACGCGGCTGTCGCTGAATGTTTCATCAAGTTCGTCATCGGGCACTTGGCGTGACGGCTTGTTTTCCGGTGCTTGTCCTCCGTCGGTATCCGTTTCATCGGCAAAGGTAACGTCCTTTTCTTCCACCGCCTCGGCTTCCACGGAAGTGGCAGCTTCCGGCACTGTGGTGTCCTTTTCTGTCCCAATCCAGTCCGATATTTTGAACTTGCTCCTGCCCACGACATCGGGCGGCGGTTCCTGCCGTTTCCGGTCTGTGTTTTCTTGACTGCCGGCCTTCTGCCGTTCCTGCTGCTCCCATGTCAGATAGAAAAGTATCCACAGGTTGCACATCATCATCAGGACAATCAGGAACGTCACCATCGGCTTATCGTTATCTGTTCGACCATCCCGTGGCTCTTCTTCCCATGCAGGGTTTCCAGTTCAGCCCTGTGCTGTTCAAGGTGTTCGGTGACAATGCTGTCTATGTAACCGGATATGGTTGTCCCTTGCCCTCCCGCCATGCCTACGATCCGCTTGACGGCTTCATGGTTCTCGCGGCTGATGTACACCGCCTTCTGTGCGGTTCCTTCCGGCCTGCGCCCGTTGAGGTACTTGCCCGCATAGGCTTCTTCCTTTCCCTTGCGTCTGAAAATGTTGATGTTCAGTTTCATGATTATTTTCTTTTGAGTTAGAAAATCGGTTTGCTTAATTCATACAGTTTGGTCATCTCATCCTTGTGGCTTGCGAAATGCTCTGCCAGTACATTGTCTATGTAACCGGATAACGTAATCTTGTTCTTCCCGATAATATGGACAATATGTTGTATCCGCTCGTGGTGTTCGTCACGGATATAAGCTGTCTTACATGTGCGGGCGGTAAAGTCCGCACTCTTCAGGTATGTATAGATGTAGTTTTTTACTTTTTCCACCTCACTCGCATCTTGCGCGATACCTGTTCCTGAATTTTTTTTCTTGTCTATTTTTCTTTCCATTGTCATTTTTGCTTTTAATGTTAATAAACGTCTTCATAATTCTTTTTGTAGAGCCTGCGTATCACTTCCTCTTTCTCGCGGAAATGTTGTTCCAACACACGGTCCACATAGACTGACAGCGAAATCCCGTTTTTCCCGATGACCTGTACGATGCGCTGTATCCGCTCATGGTAATTCTTACGGATATAGGCCGTCTTGCCTGAACATATGGGAGTTTTCGGCGCATGTAGGAAGAGTTCCATATATTCCTCTTCCTGTATGGTTTCTTCCTTTTTCGCCTTTATTGACGGTTTCTCCGTTGGTCTTGTCACCTTGTCTGGGGCATTTTCATCCGTTCCAGCATTTTCAGGGGCGGCGGACGTGGGCATTTCTGGACGGAACGAGTCCAGAAACTTGCCGGGATCAATATCGACATCAAGTTTTTTAGCCATGCGTCGGGCGCTTTACGATACCGAGAATTTCTTCCGCAAGGTCATCGATGCCGCTACCTTTCGCCAGTGCTTTGTCTGGTGGCAGCAGCGTGGAACGGAAAAACGGGCGGTCGCCTTCTTCCGAACCTTCCTTGCGGAAACGCTTGCTGTCCGGCAGGCTTGTCTTCAGCGTTTCCAACCCCATCCCGGCAATCACTTTGTCATAGATGTCGTACAGGTCGGTTTTCTCGCGTTTGTCCACCATATTCCACAACAGTCGGATACCTTTGATGTTCGACTTGCCAGTGGTGATCAGCGTGTCATTGATAATGCTTGCATACTTCAGCGAACTTTCCATGATGAATCGGTCGGCGGCTATAGGACAGAAAATGTAATCCATGGTCGCCACCGTCTTGATTAATCCGAGGTTGTTCACCGTACCCGTCAGGTCGAAAAAGATGAAATCGGGCGGTGTCGCCGACTCAATGAAGGGCTTGACCGTTTCTATCGCATTGTCGGGTCGGCTGCCCACAATCGGGTAGGCACGTTTGCCGATGCGCTTGAACTGGTCATATGCCAGCTTGCGCAGGTACGGGTTGCGCTCGATGTTCTTCAGGTCACGCTCGCGCATGTCCTTAATGCTGAACTGGGGAAAGTCGCAGTCCACGACTACCACGTCGTACCCTTTCACGTAATACAGGTAACTCGCCATCAGTACGGTGAGTGTCGTTTTGCCGGCTCCTCCCTTCTGGGTGGAGAAGGCGATGAACAAAGGTTCTTTTTTCATTCTTCTTTTTTTAATTGTTAGACATCGGTTTATTGCAGGTCGGCATATATGCCATTTCGCAGACTTGTTCATTTGCACATTTGCGGCTTTGCTTGTATGCTCATGAGGTTACTCGCTTGCTTGCAATCTAATGTGCCTGCTTGCGTTTCCGCCTGTACGCTTGCGTGCCGGCAGGCAGGCGCACAGGCAGGAGGGCAGACAGGTGCAAGGATTTGCACATTTGCGGATATGCCTGTACGGAAATAGGCAGGCTTGCCGACCTTTCTGCCTGCAAAGTAAAGGGCATTTTTCCATATCCGTATCGTTTTGGAGTTTGGTGGCAGCTTCTGGCAGCAAGTGGTAGGGAGTGGCTTCGTTCTTGTCACGTTTTCAAGGGCTTAAACGCCCTACCTTTGCACCCAAGCGGCAGGGCAATGCTCCCGGCGCGTACCGCAGCCCCCGGCTCCGTCCTTCTTTTGGGCAGCCGGAGGGTATCGGGCGACCGATACCTTTATGGGATTGTTATAACAGGTATATCCCCAATCCGTCTGCTACGGATTTTTGTGTCCTCTAAGACACAGCAAGGTATGTTTCGAGTTACCCGAAACCTTGCGGGTTACTCCCGCAAGCCTTGCCCCTGAAAGGGGAAGGGGGCTTCCTCTCCGAAGTCGGGAAGCCTGTTTCCTACCTGCGGCACGTGTGCCGGAAGCTGCGCTTATGCCGTGAAACCACTAAATCCATAGTAATAATGAACAGAGAACGTAAGAAAGGGGGAAGACACCCCAAGTTGGAAAAGAAAACGCACCATGTGATGCTGCGTTTCAACGACGAGGAATGGCTCAGGTTCCTCGCCATGTACGAACAGACGGAGGTGAAGGCAAAGGCGGTGTTCGCCAAGGCACGCATCTTCGGCGGGGAGTTCCGTGTGTTCCGGGAGGACAGGACGCTGGTGGAATACTACGCCAAGCTGTCTTCATTCCATGCGCAGTACCGCATGATAGGCAACAACTACAACCAGACCGTCAAGGAGCTGCGCTGCCATTTCTCCGAGAAAAAGGCGATGGCATTGCTCTACCGGCTGGAGCAATGCACGAAGGAACTGGCGGCATTGACCCGCCAAATCGTGGAACTGACAAAGGATTTCGAGGAACGATGGTCGCAAAAATCAGTTTAGGAAAATCCTTGTTCGGGGCATTGGCGTACAACGGGGAGAAGATTAACAAGGAACAGGGCAAACTGCTCGGCACGAACAAAATCTTCGACGGCTGTTCCGGCAGGATGGATATCCACCGCGCCATGCAGGACTTCTCACGTTACCTCTCGCCCCACGTGAGGACGGAGAAGCCCGTCATGCACGTATCGCTCAACCCGCATCCCGATGACCGACTGACGGACATGGAACTGGAGGGCATTGCGCGTGAGTACATGGAACGGATGGGGTTCGGCGAACAGCCGTACATCATCTATAAACACGAGGACATCGACCGCCACCACCTGCACATCGTGACCATCCGTGTGGATGATAACGGCAGGTGCATCAGCGACCGCTACAACTTCCGCAAGAGCCGGGAGATTACCCGTGAACTGGAACGCAAGTACGGCCTGCACCCCGCCGACCGCAGGCAGCACCGCCATGACAACCCCTTGCGGAAAGTGGACGTTTCGCAGGGCGACGTGAAGCGTCAGGTGGCGAACACCGCCAAGGCGGTCATGGCGGCTTACAAGTTCCGGACGATGGGCGAATACCGCGCCCTGCTCTCCCTCTACAACGTCACGGTGGAGGAAGCCCGTGGCAACGTGGACGGGCGCGAGTATCACGGGCTGGTCTATGCCGCCACCGACGATGCCGGTAACAAGGTTGGCAATCCTTTCAAGGCATCCCGTATCGGGAAGTCCGTCGGCTATGAAGCCGTGCTGCGCAGGTTTGAATTTTCCAAAGGGCAGATCCGCGACAAGCGTCTGGCGGACAGGACGCGCAAGACCGTCGCCGCCGCGCTCGCCCGGACCTACCGTAAGGAGGAGTTCATCGGCTTGCTTCATGCAAAGGGCGTGGATGTGGTGTTCCGCCACACGGATGAGGGGCGCATATACGGGGCGACCTTCATCGACCACCGCACGGGCTGCGTGCTGAACGGCTCGCGCTTGGGCAGGGAGTTTTCCGCCAACGCCTTGCAGGAGCATTTCACCCTGCCGTATGCAGGCACTCCGCCGATACCGTTCACCATTACGGAGGACGAACCGCAGCAGGAAGCCCGTACCTATGTGGAACACGACGAGGGGCACTCCACCGGCTTGGGGCTGCTCGGTGGCGATGCGTCGGGCGCACAGGCGGAAGAAGCCGCCTTCGAGCGTGACCTCAAACGCAGGAAGAAGAAACGCCGCAAGGGTTTGGGGCTGTGATAACCTAAGTACGGAACTAAGGGTACCTAAGTACGGAACAGAGATAGCCTAAGTCCGTACCTTAGGTATCTTCACTTTCTATCGGTATTAAACACGATTATTCATCAACTAAAAAACAGAAACAGATTTATGTCACAACAGGAAGACGATTTGAGGGCATTGGCGAAAATCATGGATTTTCTGCGTGCCGTAAGCATTTTACTGGTGGTCATACACCTCTATTGGTATTGTTACGAAGCCGTAAGGCTGTGGGGCATCGACATCGGCGTGGTGGACAGGGTACTGTTGAACTTCGACCGCACCGCAGGATTGTTCCGCTCCATCCTTTATACGAAATTTTTTGCGTTGGCGCTGCTGGCACTCTCGTGTCTGGGCACGAAGGGGGTCAAGGAGGAAAAAATCACGTGGGCAAGGATTTGGACGGTGCTTGCAGCAGGGCTTGTGCTGTTTTTTCTGAACTGGTGGATATTGTCCCTGCCGTTGCCCGTAGAGGCAAACGCGGCATTGTACACCGCCACCGTTGCGGCGGGCTATGTCTGCCTGCTGATGTCCGGCACATGGATGAGTCGCCTTCTGCGCACCAACCTCATGGAAGACGTGTTCAACGTGGAGAACGAGAGCTTCATGCAGGAAACGCGGCTCATCGAGAACGAGTATTCGGTGAACCTGCCCACACGCTTCTATTACAGGAAGAAGTGGAACAACGGATATATCAACGTAGTAAACCCGTTCCGTGCGTCCATCGTACTGGGCACACCGGGCAGCGGAAAGTCGTATGCCGTGGTAAACAGTTTTATCAAACAACAGATTGAGAAAGGTTATTCAATGTATATCTATGATTTCAAATTCAGCGACTTATCGACTATTGCCTACAACCACCTGATGAACCACCCGGAGGGATATAAGGTCAAGCCGAAGTTCTACGTGATAAACTTCGACGACCCGCGCCGCAGCCACCGCTGCAATCCCATTCACCCCGATTTCATGGAGGACATCACCGATGCCTACGAGAGTGCCTACACGATAATGCTCAACCTCAATAAATCTTGGGTGCAAAAGCAGGGCGACTTCTTTGTGGAGAGTCCGATTATCCTGTTTGCCGCTGTGATATGGTTTTTGCGCATCTACAAGGACGGCAAGTATTGCACCTTTCCCCATGCCATCGAACTCTTGAACCGCCGTTACGAGGACGTGTTTCCAATTCTCACCAGCTATCCCGAATTGGAGAACTACCTTTCCCCGTTCATGGACGCATGGCAGGGCGGCGCGATGGAACAGCTTGCCGGACAGATCGCGTCGGCGAAGATACCGCTATCCCGTATGATTTCCCCACAGCTCTATTGGGTCATGTCCGACAGCGAGTTTACCCTCGACATCAACAATCCCGATGAGCCGAAGATACTCTGTGTCGGCAACAACCCCGACCGCCAGAACATCTACGGCGCGGCATTGGGCTTGTACAATTCCCGCATCGTGAAGCTTATCAACAAGAAGGGCAAGCTGAAGTCGGCGGTAATCATCGACGAACTGCCCACGATTTACTTCAAGGGGCTGGACAACCTTATCGCCACCGCCCGAAGCAACAAGGTGGCTGTCTGCCTCGGTTTTCAGGACTTCTCACAGTTGAAGCGCGACTACGGCGACAAGGAAGCCGCCGTAGTGATGAACACGGTGGGCAACATCTTCTCCGGTCAGGTGGTGGGCGAAACCGCCAAGACCCTTTCGGAGCGTTTCGGCAAAATCTTGCAGAAGCGGCAGAGCATCACCATCAACCGCGAGGACAAGTCCACCTCCATCAACACGCAGATGGAGAGCCTTATCCCGGCAAGCAAGATTTCCACGCTCACGCAGGGCATGTTCGTCGGTGCGGTGGCGGACAACTTCAATGAGCGCATCGAGCAGAAAATCTTTCATTGCGAGATTGTGGTGGACGCAGAGAAGGTGAAGCGCGAGGAACAGGCTTACAAGCCTATCCCCGTCATCACGGACTTCACCGATGCCGACGGCAACGACCGCATGAAGGAGATGATTCAGGAGAACTACAACCGCATCCGTGCCGAGGTGCGGCAGATTGTCGCCGACGAGTTGCAGCGTATCCAATCCGACCCGGAACTGCAACACCTGTTGCAGAACAAGTAGGACACCGCAGGCGAAAAGAGAAAATCCGTAGCTCGGTTCAGACCGGGTTACGGATTTTCCTTTTCTTGTATCTTCTTTTCTGCTTTGAGCAACTTGTTTAGGGTGGAAATGGCAAGGGTCATCAGATAGTTTTTCAACTCGCTATCCTCCTTCAGCAAGATACCATATTCTTCGGCAAAGGCTTCCAACATCCATTTTCGGATGTCTGCCATATCCTCCCCGAAAGGTATCAGCCGGTTCTCATCCCAATAGACGGTAACGGCAGACACAAACATTGACTTGAAAGCCGCCTTTTGTTCCGCGTTCAGTTTCTTGTAACGTGTCCTTTCCGTAATGGGAGGTTCGCTGTATGGCATGACGGACACCGGGTCATAGACAGACACCAAGTCGCCGCCGTAATCAATGATTATCGGCAAGTCTGACATTGCACCCTGTTTTCGTTTTTTCTTTTTCGCCATGCTACTTGTTTCCTTTCAACAAAGCCTTACCCTGTTCAGTAAGGCGGTATTTTTGTTTAGGGCTATGCTTGGTCAAACCGGGATATACCGTTTCAACAAATTCAAGCCCGATGGCAGCGTTCAAGTAATTTTCCAAAAAATTGCTTTTGTCTTTCAAACCGATTGCTTCCATTATCTCTTTGGGTGAATAGGAGCCATCCGACAGAGCTGCGATTAGTTTGCCGACCTGTGGGGTGACTGTGGGATTACTATGGGGTGGCTGTGGGGTGGCTATGGGATTTTCCTCCATAGCCTTTGGCGCGTAGCGGAATACAAGCACGACAAAACCGCCGCCCAACCTGTATTCGGGAGACGGCAATCCGGCTTTACGGCACTCTTCCTCCATCAGGCTGATACCGCGTCCCCAATTCTCCAACAGTTTCCTTTTATAAAGGACATTGGCGATGATTGGATTTTGAGGTTCCGAACAATGCTCGGACGCCATCTTCTCCACATCCCAGCCATGCGGAAAAGAGCCGGGATTTTCTATCTCCACACGGTCATCGTATATGGCGATGCCGACAGAGCCTCCGGCTTCCCTGTAACTGCGGTGAGCCAACGAGTTCAATACACCTTCCCTCACAGCCTTATAAGGCACACTCAGTCGTTCTTCACGTTCCAGCCCCTCAATCCTGCCCGACAATGAAAGATGTTTGAACAGAAAAGCTATCGCAGCATCAAGCTGTTGGAATATATTGCCGTAAATGCGTTGGCTGTCTATGAATTCCATCTTGTCCGTTCCCCTGAAACGAGCTAAGCGCAGCAGGCATTGGGGATAGTTTGCCGGCATTTCCCGGTTGGCAAACAGGATGGCGGCTGCATGGTTCAACACGCCGTTCCTCATCAAGCTGAATTTTTCAAGGATGGCAGGAATGTCGTTTCCTGTATTTTCCGGCAAGCGTCCGCAGTCTATTCCCAAACGGACTGTTTTAAGCACCTCGTTCTCATCAATGTCATTTAATGTCAAATCAGGGTCGTCGAACAATTCCCAACGGTGACGCACACCGTCGCGGTCGAGCAACAACTCATTGTATTTTTGTTGCGGCATGGCGACAGTTGTGCTTTCCACACGCATATAAGGGCGGTTCTTATAAGTAAACGGGCGTTCCATCCTTGAATCTTCAACATGGAGGGCGATGATTTTCTTTTCACCGTCAGGCAAGGGCACGTATGAAACCTGTACCGTGGCGGTAGGCTCCAATCTGCCGATGGCTTCCGCAATATCCCGTTTCGTCTTGTCGCTCACTTCCTGCCCGATGATTTTACCGTTGTCCGCCACGCCGAACAGCACCGTGCCGCCTTCGCCGTTGAGGAAGGCGCACAGCGTTTCCATGCCACGCTCCAACTGTCCGGTGGTCTGCTTGAACTCAACCTTGCCGCCTTCCTTTTCAGCTGTCAGGTTCTGTATGATATTGAGATTGTCTATTTCCATCGTCTTGCTCTTTGGTTTACAAAAGTAATAAATTGCCCTGCCGAAAACGAAAGTTTTATGCTATTTCTATGTATTATGTCGAAAAAACAGGCGAGGAGACACTCACGCGCCCCCTTGCCTTACTGTTCTTATATAAATGGACAATAACGTCTATCTTCTTTGCCGCTCCCGTTCCTCGTCCAACAGCATCCGCTTGTTCACCTTCTCCGCAGCCCGGTCGAGGAAATAGGTGCGGCTCTCGCTCTTGCGCATCTTGATGTCGTTGTATATGTTGTAACAGCCTTTCGCCTGTACGCCGAACACCTTGTAGCAGTAGGAAGCTATCTCTTTCAGCGATGCTTCACCGCCGTTTATACAGCCCATCTCGCTGATGCCATAGATAAGTTCCACGAGGTCGGACGCCTTGCCCGTCCACCGCATGGGCGGGGCATCGGCAGGCGTATCGTCTTTCTTTTCATCTTTGGAGGGGATGGAGGATAGTGGCGGCACTTGGTTATGTGGCATGGAAATGTGTTTCAGCATCTTGCGCACGAAGGCGAGGGCTTTGCGCACGTACACGCTGTGGTGGGTGCCCGTATCTTGCAGGGCTTTGTGGTATTGCAGTTCCGTTTCCGCATAGCTCAACGCGGGCAGCGGATGGCAGGGGCTTGCCGCTCCCGTGCAGAGCGAAATGACCGTTGCAACGAACTCGTTGTATGCCGCACTTAGCCCGTTGCGGCTTTCGGGGTTGTCTATCAGGCGGAAGAACTCCGTTTCTGTCAATATGAGATGTTCCATTTGCTTTCAGTTTTATGTTGTTACACTTGGGTTGAAGTGTGCGCACATAAAACTATCGGGCAAACGGCAGTCCAACGGATGGGATTTTTTGCGGCTTGTTTTGCAAGTCGCTGATAAACAGCAGACATATTTGATAAAAATAAATTGGAATACCCGAATTCAGTCTTTCGGATGTGTTCAGAAAGTGAACACGTGTTCAGAATCTGAACACTTTTTTGAGCAGGGAAGTGTTCATTTTCTGAACACTTGCGCCGTCCCTCTTGCAGTACACGGCTTTCAGCGAGCCGTCCTTGTACGCCTTTATTTCATACCTTGTCCATTCGCTTCCGGGCAGATGGCCTTGGAACAATCGGCATCCGTTCCCGGCGATGACGGGTATCGTGCAGAGGATGATTTCATCCAGCAGGTACATGCGTATCATGCCGTTGATGATACCGGCAGTAGCGGTGTTGGCTTCTATCAGGCAGGTGCTGTCGGACTTGTCAAGCGACAGCATGGTGAGGGAGGTGTATTCGGAGAGCGGACGGGCAGTTTCCTTCATTTCCGCCATCCCGAACCTGTCGGGCACGTCTGTTTTGGAAAGCCATTCCTGCGCTTCCCGTGAGCTGTCCGCAAGGCATCCGTCCATCGTGAGGACGGCGAATAATACGACTTTTCCCATTCGGTCTGTTTTTTAGTGGTTATGACCGAAAGCCGTCATACGAAAATAGCGTGCAAATCACACTACTTTCAAGCGACGGCTCTGGTAAAGCCTTTACAGAGAGTACGTGACTGCACGCTATGCCGAGGCATAGCATAAGCATCACGCAATCGTCTCTGTAGTTCCAATTTACCAGATTTTCGCTTGAAACGCCTTGCGGTCTTATTCTATACTATATTTTCATCGGACGGATTTTTTTACTTTCCGCACCCGACTTTTCTCAAATGTTGCTACAAAGGTAATGCAAGTTGAGGGCAGAACAAAACAAATCAATTGTTTTTTATGCCGAAACGCCGCTTACCTTATCGAAAGGTAGCCTTTTTCCTGTAATTCCTTTCATTTTTTCACAGTTTTCTATTCTATCCCGTATGCTTTCATCTTGTTGTACAGCGTGGTGCGCCCGATGCCGAGCAATGCTGCCGCCAACTTGCGGTTGCCCTTTGCCTGTTCCAGCGCATGGATGATTTGTTTCTTCTCCATGTCGTTCAAAGCCAGCGAAGCGTCATCCGCCATTGGCATTTCATCGAACTCCAACGTGTCTGCCATGACCGTATCGCCTTCGGTATGCAGCACCGCCGTGCGCACGACCCGTTTCAGTTCCCTCACGTTGCCGCCCCATGCATAGGCGAGCAGTTGTTTTCTTGCTTCCGCGTCAAAGCCTTTCACCTGCCGGTCAAGTTCCTCATTGGAGAGTTTCAGGAAGAAATCAGCCAAAGGCATGATGTCCTCACGGCACTCGCGCAGCGGCGGTATGTTCAATGTGTATTCCTTTATCCGATGGAACAAATCCTGACGGAAATGCTTTTCGGCGATGGCTGCCTGCAAGTCCTCGTTGGTGGCGGCGATGATGCGCACGTCAGCCCGCTTGTCCTTGCTGCCTCCCGTGGGTCTGTACCGTTTGGCTTCCAACGCCCGGAGCAGCATCTGTTGCACTTCCGGTGGAAGGTTACCTATCTCGTCGAGGAACAATGTGCCTCCTGCGGCTTCTTCCCAGAATCCCTGTTTCTTGCTTTCGGCTCCCGTAAACGCCCCTTTCTCATGCCCGAACAGGGAGGATGCGGCAAGTTCCTTTGAAAGCAGCCCGCAGTCCACAGCGACAAAGGGCCCCGCCGACCGTTTGCTCATCGTATGTATTTTCTCGGCGATGTGTTCCTTTCCCGTTCCGCTTTCGCCTAATATCAATACGCTCATGTTGGTTGGGGCGACCAGCCTTATCTTGCGGTCTATTTCCCGGAAAGCCGTGCTCTGCCGCTCATGGATGGGCGTATCGTGCCGCTCCATCCTTTTCCGCAAGGTTTTCAGGAGCGGGAAGAGGTTGGCTTCAATCAGCTTTTTCGGGATGTAGTCTTCCGCGCCCTGCTTCATTGACCGGACGGCGGTGGGCACCTCGTCATAGTCGGTCATGACGATGTAGGGATTGTTCCTGCCCTGTTTCCGCAGTTCTTCCAGCAGACTGATACCGTCACCGTCATTCAAGCGCAGGTCAGCCAGAATGATGTCATCTTCCCTCATCTTGGCAAACAGCTTCCGTGCGCCGTTGCAGGTGGAGGTGCTGACGCTTGGGTATCCCTTGCTTTCCAGCAGGCGGCATACAAAGTCGGAATAGATGATGTTGTCCTCCACTACGATTATTCTGCCCATCGTTCCGCCTCCTTCCTTGCCGAATCAACAATCAGTCTGCCCTGTGCCAGTACCGCATTTACGGCAGATTGCACCTTTTCATCCGGTATGTCCTCCTTGTGGATTACCTCATACAATGCCGCCAACGGTTGCTCCGCCTTTATCAGCATCCACGAGCTTCTCAGGTGATGTACCCAGTTATCCAATGCTTCCATGTCCCCCGCTTCCGCCGCCTTGCGCACTTCGTCCATGTCGGATTGTGTAGTGGCCGCCAGCTTTTCCAACGTGCGCCGCTTGTCGCCGAAGGCAAGCAGGGATGACAGGTCTATGCTGTTTGCTTTGTTCCGTTTGATGCAGCTTTCCGTCACCGCCAGCAGTTCGTCTATGGAATAGGGCTTGTACAGCACGGCGGCAAAGCCTTTGCCCGTCAGTTCTTCTTTCTCCACATAGCCTGCGGCGGTGGCTGCCACGACGGGAATGGTCTGCGAATTGCCTATTTCCGATGTGCGCAGCAGTTCCAGCACCTCGTAGCCGTTCACCTCCGACATTTTCAGGTCGGTTATCAACAGGTCATAATCTTTTGTGCGCATCAAGTCTGTCAGTTCTCCTACTGTCTGGCAAGTGTCGCACTCCACACCGTTTTGTCTGTACATCTCTTTCATCATGTCCAGCAGCATCCCGTTGTTGTCTATCGCCAGTACGGAGCAGCCGGACAGCGTGGAATGTCCGGCGTTTGTCTTTTCGCCGGCCGCCATTTCTTCCGCCTTTGCCAACGGCAGGCTGACGGTGAAGCGGCTTCCCTTGCCCGGCTCGCTTTCTACCGTGATGTTCCCTTTCAACAGCTTTACCGTGTCGGCTACGATGGCAAGCCCCAGCCCGAAGCCGTCCTCCGTCACGGCGTTGCCCAACCGCTCAAACGGGATGAATATCCGCGCCTGCTGTTCTCCGGTCATGCCCGTGCCTGTGTCTTCCACCGTCAAGGTAAATATGCCGTTCTTGTAGCCGGTGCTTAATGTGACTGTACCGCTTCGGGTGAACTTGATGGCGTTGGAGAGCAGGTTGCCGCCAATGCTTATAATCCGGTTCCTGTCGCCGCTTACAATCTCGTCCGTTTCACTTGCTGTCTTGAAGTTGAGTCCTTTATTCTTCGCCAATGTAGCAAACTCCGTTTCCAATGTTTCGGCGATGGAGCGCAGTTTGAAAGGCTTGACGCTTGGCGTTTCCTTGCCGCTGTCCAGCCGGAAATACACCAAGAGGTTGTTTATCATTCCCGCCATGCGCCCGGCGGCATCCCCGATGGTCTGTGCGTGGCGCATACGGTTGTCTGCCTCCGTGTCGTTCAGCAGCAGTTCGGCGTTGCCGCCGATGACGGTCAGGGGAGTGCGCAGCTCGTGGGTGACGTTCTGGATAAGGTTGCGCCGAAGCCTGATTAGTTTTTCATTCGCATCGTTGCTCTTCTGCAATTCGCCGATGAGCTTTTCTCGCTTTTTCTTTTCGTTCGCGCTGTGTTTCAGTTCTCTATGGATGGTGAGATAAGAAAGGAACAGCAGGATGATGGCAGCAGAGATGGTCGCCGTGAACAGCCTGACGGACAACGCCTGTGCCTCGGCTATCTTCCGCTCCTTCTGCACGAAAGCCTCCTGCGCCTGCCCGTCAAGTTCGGTTATCAGCCGGTTCAGCTCGGCGTTCAGCCTCCTGCCCAGCGTGCGCAGGCTGTCGGTGTATGCCTCCATTTCCGCCGTCCGTTCCTGCTGCATGGCTATCAGGCTGTCGCTGAACTGGTGCAGTTCCTTGGCGGAGGGCAGTATCTGCACGGTCTTCTTGCCGCCAAAAGCCCCGGCGATGCCTTTCTTTTTCTGCGTCACGGTGCGTACACGGGTGGCACGTTTCGCCACTTCGGGCAGATGGTTCACCAGCAGGCTGTCTGCCTTGTCCTGACGGGCGAAAGTTTCCATAAGGTGCAGCAGGTGGGCTTCTTTTTCCACCAAGAGGGCGCGGAGCGTGTCTATCTGCGCCGGATGCACGAAATCCTTGCAGCGGGGCTTCATGGCTTGCAGCAGGCTGTCCGTCCGCAGCCGCCGGATGCGGTAGTGCCGGTAGTCCGCCTCTTCCCAGCCGATGACGCCTTCGCCCAATGTGGCGAGGGTGATGATGTTGCGTTGGGCGACGGTGATGTCACGCCTTATCTCCTGTATTTCGCCTGCTTCGGTTTCTATCTCGTGCATCCGTCCACGCTCATGCACCAAAATGGCGGCCATGCTACAAATGACCGCCACCAAGACCAGATACCCGGCAAGGATTTTCGTCTGTAATCTCATCCTCTGTCTGAACTCATTGCTCCTTTCGCTGAAAAATTACCCCAACGGATTTTCGGTCTCGCCTTCACCCGGCTCAGTGGTAGTGCCGCCACCCGTAGAAGACTTCACACTGCCCTTGTCAATACTCAATTCCACCGCATTGGCGGCATCACGCATCTTCTGCTTGGGCGTGAAGACGATTTTCGGGGTCTTCAGTGCGTCCTTTACGGTGACTTCCGCAGGCGTGTCCATCATTTTGGAGGGTACAACCAGGCGGAACGAGCCGAGTTCTGCCAAGTCCACGCTCATGCCCAGCTGCAGGGCATCGCATACTACGTTGGAGAGGCTGACGAGGGCGTTTTTCACGTCACCTTCCGACAGCGAGGTCTCGCGCACGATGCGCTCCACAACCATGTCGTTGGTCAGCTTCTGTTGTGACTTGGGATAGGCGTAATACACCGTCTGTCCCTTACGGTTACCAATGGTAAGCACTTTGTTCTTAATTTCATGTTCCAGCATAGTCGTTACTGTTTTGAGGTTATACATTATGTTGTTTCGTCTGCCCTGGCAAGGGTATCTGATACTGTTCGTCATGGGTATCTGATACTGTTGGTAAATGGTATCTGATACCCTTTATCAAGGGTCACTGTGACTGTTCTGTCCCGTTGCCGCTGGCATCATACGTCACCGTCTTATCCAACGTATCGCTGCTTCCTGTATAGCAATAGACATTACTCCTTCGGCAATAACCTTCTTGACCGAATTGAAAATCTCCACGACTATTGTTTCTATCTCCCGATTGTCCTATGTAATCTGCGTAATTGCCACGATGTGCATAGATGTCAGATGTCTCAATTTGTATGGTTGGGACAGAACCAGGATTCATACTATCGTCCAAACCAGCCCCAATAGCCGGACTTCCTTGATTAGGTCCATTTGAACCATAAGCATATACAATGGCATTGGTAATAGAAATCTTTCCGCAAGCGGCATTTCCAGAACCGCCTATTCCCGGGTTATAACCCTGCATTCCAAGTGAATAAGACGAGGATGCTATTACGGTTACATTCTGTATGATAATGTTGCCACATGCAGAATGTTGTCCTGAGGCTAAATATCCTCCTATTCCAGCTCCTCCTTTTCCGGTCAGCGTAATCGAATTGGCCGTTTTGTCATCGGAAGTAATGGTTACGCTGTAGCCTTCTGCCACATAGATACCCGCGCCGCCGCTGGAAGACACTTCGTTATCATTTCCTTTTACATGGATAGTGGGGTCGCCGCCCGTGATGTCGATGGCATTGCCGCCCGACACGCTTATCTGTGCATCTTCCAGGTAGATGTTCGGTTTGCCGCCCGTCACCCGTATGGCATGGCTGGCCGTGCCGCTGAAGTAGTAGGTGCCGTCGTCGTTGATGATGCAGTCTTCATTCAAGAGGTCGATGGTCGTTGTCCCCTCGTTGTTCACCGTCCAGGTGATGGTGTGCAGCGCCCCGGCCTGCGTGGTGACGGGAGTGTTCAGGGCACAGTTCATGCCACCAAGATCGAAATACTTTATCTCTGCGCCGGGCCCCACACTGGCTTCCCAGTAGGTGTCTATGCCCTCGCGCTCCACCCGAAGCATCGGAATATCACTTAAATAGGTATCCTGTCCCGTTATTTTTCCCTCCTCGATGGTATAAAACGTGGGAACATTTCGGATAGATATGTTTCTCACCTGGGCTGTGCCCTTGGTCACCACGCGCACCTTGGCCAGCTGGTGGGTGAAGCCGAGGGTGACGGGCGATTGGTGGTTGCCCGTGCCGGTGCCGTGCAGCACATAGGTCAGGCCATTTCTATGTTGAAACCCGAGGTTCACACTGCTTGCCTCGGCGGGATACCAGGCGGTGACCTCGGCAGTCTGCGTGCTCTTCCAATAAACGGGCGTTTCGGGTTCCACTGTGACATTTCCCGCATCATCCACATTTATTATATAGATGCCCGTTTCCTCATTGTCGCCAATGCGCACGCCTATCTTGTCACCGTCCGTCCAGTGGCTGCCCATGCCGTCCGTTTCGTTTTCTGCCACGCGTGTCCACGGCTCTTCGCTCGCCTCGGCGGTGATGCTGACGCTGCCTATCTGCAAGGGGTATTCGCCGCCGGGCAGAGCCGTGCCCTGCTCGGCCAGTTCGTCCTGCGTGCAGGCGGCGAGCAGGGCTGCCGCCATAAGGCATATTGTTGTAAATAATCTGTTATTCTTCATATCTTCTTCGCTCTTGTAAGTCTTTTGCGTATCATTTCCCTTCATTAAATGGGCAGTTCTACCGAGCCTTCGCCGTCCGCGCCGTTGTCCCATGTCATGCTACCGGTATCGACCGATACCTGAAGGCCATAGAGGGTGATGGTAACATTGTAGGTGTACTTATAGCCGGCTTTCCATTCGGTGTCATTCTGTAGCATGTAGTAGAACGGGCCGTAGCCGGTGCCGTCCTTCTCGGCGGTGAAGGTCAGCAACTTTGTGCCTGCCGCCATGTCCTGCGGAATAACGAGGGCTTCGTAGGTGGCGAAGTTGCCGGTCTCGGTGGCGGTGGCGAGGTGGGGACTGATGCTGCCTTTAGTGGTGCCGGGTGTCCATGTGCCGAGCCAACGCCCGTCAGCGTCCACGGCTTTCGGGAGGGTGAACGCGCCGTCCAGCGCAAGGATGTCACCCTCGCCGATAGTCAGGCTGATGTCGCCCGGCGTGGCTCCGATGCTTTCGGGCAGACCGTCACTCTTGATGTTCACCACCACCTTGGCGGTCTGGTGGTAGAAGGTGAGGGCGGGCGTTTGGGCGAAGCTCACGGTCTTGGATTCACTGCAAAGCAGGTCTCCCGACTGATAGTCCGCATCGCGGCTCTGGTCTTCCTCCACTCTCCAAGTCCAATCGTTGTTTTCCACCATGATATTCGGGTAAAGACCCTGCACGGTGATGGGACTTGGTTTTGTCCAATAGTATTCGCCGGACAGGTTGCCTTTATCATCCACCGTGTAGTCATACCACTCCGTGCCGTCCCCGTCGGTTACCTGCAGGGCTATCGTCTCATTGCCGTTCCACCGGTTGTCCACGGTGGCGCGGGTGTCGGTGCTGCCCTCTATGGCGGCGGTCAGCGTCAGCGGCTGCGTGCCGTCGGGCAATGTTCCCGCATCGTCCTGCGTGCAGGCTGCGGCCGCAAGGAGCAGGGCGAGTGCCGAGAATGCATATAGGGTATATCGTTTCATATCGTCCTGTTTTTACTGGTTACTCTGCAATACGGGCAGGCCGTCCGTGCCAAGTTTCCATTGATAGTCGTTGCCGGTAAGGGCAGCGTTCATGCCACCAACAGCGGTCTGCCAAGTGGTCGTACCCTCCACCTTCGTGGCTTCTACCGTTCCTCCTTCGTTAGAACGATACCCATTCGTGGTATTTCCGTCCCAGAAGCAGGCGGTGATGGTGCCATAGTTGAAAGCGACGATACCATAGCCCTCATTCTCCTTCAATGTTCCGCTGAACCAGCAAGCGACGATTGTACCCAAATTAAAATTGGCAATACCACTCGTAAAACTAAAAGCAGAAATTTCCCCAGTCATGGAGCAGGCCATGATAGTACCATAGTTATTTACCACTATCCCGGCTGTAGCTCCGCTTGATTCGTTTAATTTCACATCCACGAGTTGCAGATTCTTTACCGTTGCACTTTCTCCTATTCCTCCAAAAAGCGATGAAGCATTTAATCCCGTGATGCTGTACCCCTGTCCGTCGAAAGTGCCGTTGTATGTTTGAAAGCTATTACCTATCGGTGTCCACTCCTTGCCCGTCATATTGATGTCTTCGGTCAAGGTGCAGTTCAGCGAGAGGTCGCTTTGCACAGCCTCTGCCCATTCCTTCAGGCCGTTAGCGTTATAGACTGTGTAGCTGCCGTCGTCCTGTATGAAATAACCCAAATCCTCTGCCGTGCCGCTCTCGCTGCCGCCGTCAGTCCAGCCGCCGATGGTGCAGCCCTCCAGCGTCAAGCCGGTGGCGTTCACATTGACGGTGTAGGTGTAGCGGCTGCCGGCTGCCAGCACCACATCGCTATGCGGACGGAAATAGTAAGTACCTCCGCCTAAATCCACCTGTATGAACGGGGTATTCGCCTTCACGGTCTGCGGTGCGGTGAGGGCTTCGTAGGTGTCGCCGCCCGCCTCGTAGGTGCGGATAGTGGCGGGATTGCCGTTATCCGTGCCCAAGCCGGTGACAGAGACATCGGCTCCCGCCACGCTCGTGATGCCGTCTCCCGGCTTAAGAAGAACCGTTATACGCGCCGTGCGGTGGCTGAACTCAAGCATCGGGTGGTCGAACTGCACGGTCTGGGCTTTGGCGGAGATAAAGTCGCTGCCCTGGAAGGCCGTCTGCGTGCTTTGGTCGGCAGCTACTACCACGGCGGGCATGGTTCCCATGTCGGTTGCGTTGTATGGCCACCACGCCGAAACGGTAATGTCCTCACGGCTTGTCCACCAGAACGGGTCGGTGTCGCTGCTCAGGGTGGCAGTCTTGTAGCCGTCGGCATCAGATGCCGTCACATCGTATTCCTTCACCGTGCCGCCCACGCTGAGGGCTACGGTCTGTACACCCTGCCAGTCGCCATCCACAGTGGCGCGTGAGGCAGGGGTTGCCACGGCTTGCAGGCCGGTGGCGCGGATTACCAATGGATACTCGCCCTCGGGCAACGTGCCGCCGCCGAGGTCATCCCGCGTGCAGGCAGTCGCCGCAAAAAGCAGGACGGTTGCCGCGGACAGTATATGCAATGGAAGTCTATTGCCCATATTCTTAGTCTTTTAGGAATGATATACTTAAAGGTCTGCGTTCACGTTGCCGCCATTCACCGGGTTCCAGTCGCTGATAGTGGCAGAGCTGATGCTCAGGTCCTTGTTGCGGACGGTGACGGTGTAGGTGTAGTTGTTGCCTGCCTTCAGTGCGCCGTCGGGAACGGTGAGCGTGGCGGTGTAGGGCTGGCTGTTGTAGTTCACGCTCAGTTCGATACTTGTCGTTGACTGCGGGAAGAGGATGACCGACGAGGTGAGTGCGCCGTCCAGTTCCATTGTAAGGTCGGCTGTCTGTGCGTTCGCATCCGTTTCTGCCGTGCCGGTGGTGGTGTCGAAGCTGCCCTCCAGCACCAGTCCGGAGAGTGTGTAGCCGGTGGGTTTGATGGTATTGAAGTCCACGCCGCTTCCTGCCTCGAAGGTGAGCGTAATCTGGCTCATGCGGTGGTGGAAGGAGCAGTCCGTGCCTCCCGTGGACAAGTTGTTGGTGAAGTTCACTTCAGGATTGTGCGTACTGGCAGTGGCGCCGGTAGCATAGAGGAAGTCGATGGCGGGCTGGTTCTGTTGCGCCGTGACATCGGTGGTGGCAGTCAGCGTTCCGCCTGCCGCATTGTAAGGATAGTAGGCGGAGAAGGTGGTCGGGTCATCATCTTGGAAGAAGATAATGGTTCCTGTCGGTGTGAACTTCCCGCTTTCCCACCGGTATGGCACGTTGGTGTAGCCGAAGCGGCTTTCTGAGATGCCTATCTCGTCACGTTCCGCCCAGGCGGTTCCGCTGGCGCGGGTGGATACGGCATCTGAGATTTCGGCGTTAATCACTGCGGCCACGGAGCCATCGTTCAGGTTCTCGTCGTCGTTGGTGCAGGCGGCAAGTGCAAGTGCCAGTGCTGCGAAGGTGAATAATCTTGTCTTCATCGTTTCTGTATTTCTTATGATTCTTTTTACTTTTACATTTCGGCATCCACTCCGCCGCCGTCCACTGTTTCCCAGTCTGTGATTTCACCGGTGAAGCCCGCTTCGCCCGGGGTCTCGGCTATTGTGCCGCCGAGGGTCAAAGGCGCGGTCTTGCCGTCGTTGAAGCCGTCAAGGGCTGTCGTGAGGTCGCTCTCAAGGGCGGTAGGCTGTGGGTTGCCGTCCGTGTAGGTCAACGTGGCGGTGAGCCTTTGGAGGTTGCCCGCGATGCCGAGCAGCCGCACGGTGGCCGTCCACTTGCCCGCATCGTCACCATCCGTTATCTTCGTGAAGTGCAGCTCCACCTCCGAAGGCGTGCCGTAGGTACCCGTGGCGAAGTCAAGTGTCCCTGCCGCTCCGCTCAGCGTGCCCACGATGCTCTCGATACGCTCTGCCGCGTCGCCCGTCGGCTCGATCATGAGGGTCAGCTGCCGCACCTGCTGCCGCATGACGGCGGTCAGCGAGTAGTCGGTGTCGGCTTCTATCGCCACCTCCTGCACGGAGGTGAACAGCCAGCCGGGAGTATTCACGATGCAGCCGCCGTCCGCAGCGGCCACAGCAGCCGTCGTGCCGCTTACCGTAATGCCGTCGGCAGGGTTATACACCGCAAGGGTATAACTGCCCGGACTGAAAAGATAGTCCGGCGAGTGGGTCGCACCAGTCTCCGTGCCGGTATAGCCGCCCATCGTCACTGTCCACTCCGCAGGGATGTCCACGCCCTCGCCGCGGTCGCTCCAGTCGACGGTGACGGTGACCTTCCCTGTGTCGGGATGCGGCGTGTCGTGCAGCTCGTCCTTCACGCATCCGCCCAGAGAGAACAGCAGGGCCGTCGCCAGAATCGTTGTCGTATATTTCCTTTTTCTTGTATTCATATCCTCAGGATGTTTTTCAGTTTACCGTACCGGCTTGTCCCCGAAGCGGTGCGGCTGCCCGGCGGAGCGTACCGCAGGCGTATCTTCCTTGCCCGCCTCGCCCGGAATGAGGTAGGCGTGCTTCAGGGTGTACTGGATGCGCTCCACCTGGTCGGGCGTGATGCCGGCCATGAAGCCATACTCGTAATCCATGATGTTGTCGGAGAAGAAGATTTCTCCTGTCGCGGCATCCGTGCGCGTATATTCGATGTTGCCCTGCGTGGCCTCCAGATAAGCGTCCCGGTCGTACCAAGGCGTATCTTCGCAGTAGTCGTCTCCCTCGATATAGACATGTTCCAATCCAAGGAAATGTCCTGCCTCATGGGCGAACGACTTCACATCGTTGGCCATCGTCATCGCCCGGGTATTCAGGAATATGCCTGAGACAACACCGGGCTGGTACGGCGTTTCGCATCCCTCCATCATCTCGTCTTCATCGAAGTAGGGGAAAAACGAGAACCCGGCGAATATGCTGTACTCGTCCTCGTACACATTATTGATCGGGCTGACCCACACATTGAGCGCATGCTCATTATCCCATATATACCGGTCGTCAAGCTCGACGTTCTCGTAATCTATCTCCACGGCCTCCTTCTCGTGGACGATGCCGGGAGTTTCAAGCGGCGTACCGTCGGGCGCGGTGGTGGCGGCCACAAAGCGCACGCCGGTCTCTGTCTGCCCGGGGAGGTTGAAATAGTTGCTATATACATAATTGGCATAGTCCAGCTGTTCCCTCACCATCCAGTCCTTGACCGGATAGTTGCCTTCGGCATCCGGAAAGAGGTGGAAGATGACGGGTATCTCGTAGGCGTCGGGGTTCTCCGCCACCGGTGCTGTGAGGCTGGAGCGGATTTCAACCGTGTTGGAATAGTACTCCGCCTTGTTTGTCTGCACATAGCCCCGCACGTAATACGTCGTGCCGGGCAGCGGATGGAGGAGGTACAGGCACCGCCAATACAGCGGCTCCTTCTCCCAGTCCCAGTTCAGGAACGGCTCGTAATCCGAATAGTCATTAATGAAAACGCAGTCGCTCAAGTCCGGTTCCGGGTTCTCGGTTGAATAGACACTACCCTCGTAGATGATTTTCTCGTCGGCAGGCAAATCCTCCATGACCAGCACCGCCATGTATGCGGGAGGATAGTTGTCAGGGGCTCCCAAATCCATCGGCACGATGTTTCCCTCGCCGATGTGCAGCTTGAAGGTAGAGGTCGGTTCGGGAACCGTGTTGTCGTCGTCGCACGCCGCCATGCCGAAGGCAAGGAGGAGGACTGCAAAAAGTTTATACCCGTGCAGCAGGATGCTACACTTGTCCAAATAATCGCCTGTTTTCTTTCTGAACATATTCATGATTTTCTAATATATTTTCCATACCAAGGTGACACCCGCGTTAACCGGGCCCCACCAGTTTTTTGTTTCCGTTCCACGGCGCACCCGCACGCCGTCGATGACCGTGTATTTCTCATAATCCGCGTGCAGGCAGCCCACGGCCACGCTGAAGTCGAGCGACAGGGCGTCATTCAGGCGCAACTGGTAGCCGCCGGTGATGCCGCCGCCCATCAGGTCGCCCTGCTTGCCGGTGGCGGAGAACTTGTAGTTGAACTGCCCGGCCTTGTACATCGCACCGAGGTAGCCGCGCTTCTCCTTGCCCATATACCAGCGCACTTCCGGCATGACCTCCCAGAGGGCGTAGCGGCGGTCCTTGTCGTTCCACGACCACGAGGTCCACGAGCCGTTCACGAGGATTCCCCATGACGGACTGATGCGCCACTCCAGGCCCAGGTCGGGCGTGAGCGTAGCCCAGCGCAGCAGGTTGGCACGCAGGGAGAGCGTGTAGCTGTCTGTGCCGGAGGTTTCTTCCGCAGCCGTCCCGGTGGTTTCCGTCGGAACATAGGCTTCGGGATGTACCACGACCATGCTGTCCGCCCTTATCTGTTCGGCGACAAAGCGTGATTCTTCCGTTTCGCGCTGCTCTTGCTGTGTATCGGCGCTTTCCTGTCCGGCCTGCTGCCTTTCGTCCTTCTGTACCGCAGTCGCCACTTTCGGCACGCTGATGCGTACCGTCACGTAGTCACCGCTCCCGGAGTGGTTCTTCGTGACGAAGCACGCTTCGGTCAGTTCCTGCCGGATGATGAGTTCCGACTTCACGCGGTTGGAGCGAACTTTCGCCATCGCAAGGTTGTCGGCCTCACTCTCTCCGGCGGTGCACCAGCCGTCCACATGGAGTGGGATTTTCCCGGCAAGGATGTCCTGCCTGTATCGCTCCACGCATTCCTCCAACCGGGCCAGTTCCTTGTCATTGCCGCTGAAAGGCACATAGAACATGTCTTTATCGGTGACGAAGCGGAATGTATAGACCGTATCGGGCTTCTCCTGCGCCGCAAGGGGCAGAAGTACAAACAAGAGCATCAAGCCTGTTATCGTTTTCTTTATTATATTCATTGTATTATCCACGTTTTTGATGGGTTACTGATTTGTATGTGGTATTGTCGGGACATATAAACAGCACAAGCGGCATACGAGCACAAAAAATGCTTCGTATGCCGCCTGGCACAACGATGTAACGCTTCTGCGTAACTTATTGATATACAGTCTGTTTCGGGGGGGGGGTAATAAACCTTCTGCGAATATGCAAATTATTTGTCTTAATAATGCTTAACACCACTGAAGAAAGGCACGAAAAGAGCCATATAAAAAAGTTTCCTGACCCGGACGGGCAGGAAAGCCTATTCCATGTATGTAGTTCTGCTCTCATTGTCAATCTTTTCGTTCTGTTTCAACTTTATTTGACTGGTGCTATTACCCATATTCGCTCCAAAAGTACAAAAAATTTCGGATACTGAAGAAAATATGAAAAGAATTTAATCGAAAATTCTTCAAAAGTGGCTGGGATGGGGAAAAGCCCTCGGGAAAGGCATTTTACAGCTGTCTAATCCCGGCTTTTATCCCTTGTGTCTCCATAGATGAAAGGCGGCACCGGAACAAATGCCCGGTACCGCCCTGTGTTACATTTTCATACCGTGTCCCTCCCTGCGTTCAGGAATGCCCGGCCTGCCTATTATAATATGGTCACGGATGTAGTCACGGGCTGCATCGTCCGGCTTCGGTACGTTCTCCGCTTTCGGTAAATCCTGACCGCCACCTTGTTCCTGCCCTTGGCTTGTCGTTTCTTCATGTTTGGGAGCCAGTTCCAACTGTATCTTGCGGTCGAGGGCAGCAAGTTCGGACTTCAACTGTTTCAGTTCGTCCTCCTTCTTCCATGTCTTGCCCGCTATCTCCTGCAACTGCGGTATCTCGCGCTCCAGCGTTTCGTTTTTCGCCTTGTACTGCTCAATGACCGAGGGTATCTTCTCCAGCGCGTTCAGGAAGTTCACGGCGGCGGCATGGGTGTCCGCCATCGCCAGATGCCCATTGTTGTAGGTGTACTTGTAGTTCCCTTCCACGAAAAAGCGGTTGCCGGTGAACTCCAGCCCCTCGCTGAGTGTCCGCTCGCTCACCACCTTGACGGGGAAGCCGTACAGCTCGCCGATGCGCTTGGGCTGACCGCCTGTCGTGGTGTTCTTGGCAATCTCCTGCAACCGCTTGCCGATGGCCTTCTCGTCGGTGGTGTCCAGCCCGTCAATCTTGATGGGGTTGAGCCGTTTGCCCTCCTTGTCAGTCTGTACGGCTGCGGTGAACTTCTCCCAGTCCTCCGTCATGCCGGTAATGACCGCTTGGTTGTTCCTAAGCGCCGAGGTCTTGCTCTCCAATTTCAACTCCGAATCCCGCTTGCCCTTATGGAACGATTTGCGCTCGCCCTCCAGCGAGGCGATTTTCTTTTCGAGCTTCGCCTTGTCCAGCAAGTCCGTGTTGCCGGAGAGTATCGCCATGTACTCCGAGAAGTTCATGCCCGACTTCTCGTCCATCGCCCCCTCGTCGATGGTTCGTGCGCCCAACGCGCCGCTTTTCAACTGCGAGATGAACGTCTGCTTGCAGTGCAGCAGGTTGAACTTGTAGCTGTCCAGCGACTTCTCCACGGCGTAGATAATCACATCCACCTTGTTATCCGCATAGAGCTTGGCAATCTCGTTGCCTTTCCGTACTGCCCGTCCGTCACGCTGGGCGAGGTCGGACGGGCGCCACGGCGTGTCGAGGTGATGGATGGCAACAGCCCTCCTTTGGGCGTTCACACCCGTGCCGAGCATACTCGTCGAACCGAACAACACACGCACATGCCCCTCGTTCATCGCCTCTATCACCGCCTTCCGTGCCTTCTCGTTCTTGCACTCCTGAATGAAGCGGATTTCGCTTGCGGGTATGCCGTAGTCCTCCACCAGCTTGCGCTTGATTTCGGTGTACACGCTCCAGCCGCCACCGGGCTGATACGTGCCCAAATCCGAAAAGACGAACTGCGTGCCTTTTTGCGCGTCGTACTTACGGTAATACTCCGCTATCGTCTTGGCGCAATGGTTCGCCTTGTTGTCCGGGTGGTCTTCGTAATTCGGGTCAATCATGCGCATGTCCAATGCCATTTTCCGGGCGTAGTCCGTGGCGATGAGCATCTTCGCCTTTTCCTCCGTTTCCGAGAGTGGCGGTCTGCCCAATATCGTCGCGTCGCCCGACTTGGCGAACTGCATCAGCTTTTCGATAAACACCTCTTGGTCCGGGGTGGGCGGTATGTGGTGCAGTATCTCGTTCTTCTTCGGACGGTCCACGCCAATATCCTCCGCCGTGCGGTAATCGGTTATCTCGTTGTAGAAAGCCGCCAGCTCCGGCACCTTGATGAAGTAGCGGAAGCGTTCCTTCTGCACGATGTTGTTCGTCACGTTGAACTCGAAATCGGTCGTCTTCTTGGCGAATATCGCCGCCCATGCGTCGAAGCAGCGGATGTCCTGTTTCTCCAGCGCCTTCGGGCGCAGGTACTTGAACAGCAGATATAACTCCGTGAGGCTGTTGGAAATAGTAGTTCCAGACAAAAACGTCGCCCCCAAGTCCCTGCCCGTCCGCTCCTGTATGGTGCGGATGGCGAACAGCAGGTTCAGCGCCTTCTGGCTTCCTTCGGAGTTGCCCAGCCCCGCCACACGGTCGTGACGGGTGTTGAACGTCAGGTTCTTGAACTGGTGGCTCTCATCGACAAAGAGGTGGTCGATGCCCATCTGCTTGAAGTCCACCACGTCGTCCGTGCGTGACTTGATGGCGTGCTCCACCTTTTCGAGCTTCGCCGTCAGGTTGATTTTCCTTTTCTCCAGTCCCCTCAGCATGGCGCGTGACACGTCCTTGCCCTGATTGCGCAGCACTTCGAGGTTTTCCTCCACCGAGTCCAGCTCTTCCTGCAAGATGCGCTGCTGCAACTCCGGCGACTGCGGTATCTTCCCGAACTGGTCGTGCGACATGATGACACAATCCCAGTCGTTGTTCTTGATGTCGTTGAAAAAACGCACCCGGTTGGCTGCCGCAAAGTCCTTCTCCGAGGCGTATAGTATCCTCGCATTGGGGTAAGCCTTTCGGTAGGTCTCGGCTATCTCCCTCACATTGGCTTTTAGCCCGATAATCATCGGCTTGTGCGCCAAGCCCAGACGCTTCATCTCATAGGAGGCGACGCACATTATCAGCGTCTTGCCGCCGCCAACCTCCTGGTCGGCGATACCGCCGAGGTTCAATTTCAGCATCCATACGCAATCCTTCTGGCTTACGTACAGGTCCTTGATACCGAGACCTTTCAGGTCCAAGTCCGGGAACTTCTGGTGCGAGCCGTCGTACTTCGGGCGCACGAAGCAGTTGAACTTGTTGTTGTACATGTCCGTCAGCCGCTTCTTGAACTCCGGAGACTGTTCCTCCAGCCATTCAGTAAAGCCGTTACGGATTTCGTCAATCTTCGCATTGGCGAGCTGTATGCCCTCGCTGTCGCGCACCTTGATGTCATTGCCGTGCTCGTCCTTGCCGATGCTTTTCATCATGTCCGGGCAGGTGTTGTGCAGGGCGTGTTTCAGCAGGTTCATGCCGTCGTAGTTTCGGTAATAGCCTTTCACCAGAAACTCGTCCGTGATTTTCATCGTCTTGTGGCTGCACGCCACCGCATACTCGTCGATGTTTTCCGAATAGGTTATCCGCACCTCCGTGTCGAACAGGCGGCTCATGTAGGCGGAATACACCCCGGTAGGTATCCACCGTTCCCCGAAGTTGAAGTCCAAGTCCTCGAAGGGGATTTGTTCGGGTACTGCATCGCGTAACGCTGACAAAGCCTCCTGCGCCTGCGGCAGCATTTCGTGTCCCTCGTGTTCCTTTATCCATTCTTCTACGTCGGCGACTTTCTGCACCACGTTCCCGGCGATGAAGCGGTCGGCAATCTCATAGCCACCCGCCAACGGGTTGTAGAACACCCTGCCTTTCAGGGCTTCGAGCATATCCGTTTGCGACAGGTCGCAAAGTGATTCCATGTAGGGCAGGTTCACGCCGCCGTACAGGTTCAGCGAGGCGGACAGGGCTTCTTCGGGCGACTCCACTTTGGCAAGCGTTTCCTGCGAAAAGGAAACGGGATGGTCGAAGATGTCCGCCTTGACGAACTGCCCGTTCTCGCCGCGCTCCAGCGAGAGCATGTTGCGCCCCGAAGCGTCCATCAGGATGAGCTTCGCGTTGTGCTTGGCGTTCAGGTTGCCGTAGCGCATGACAAACTCGTCATAGTAGGTGTTCAGGTTGCGGCGCAGCAGGGCGTTCTCCTCGTGGTTTTCCGCTTCGTGGGTGTAGAGCCGCTCATAGGTGTTACGCAGGTCGATGTATAGCTGTGCCTTCTGCGCCTGCATCCCTTCCATGTCGAGCGGCTGGAACGTCGCCCCGTACTTGGTGACATCCTTCAGCACCCCGATTTGGAAGCGGACGCCGCCGGTATATTCCCATACCAGCGAGCCTTCTTTTAGGTGCGCTTCCATGATGCCCTTGAACGGACGGGGCATCATCGCTTCCTCCTTCCTGCGCTGCCGTTCTTCCGGTGTCAGGGCTGCTTCCTCCTCGCGCATCTCCCTTTCCACACGCTCAATCCGTCTTCTTCCCTCTGCCTCAAAGCCGTTCTCTACCGGATAGACCGGATGTATGGATCGCGGTCGGGCTGTATCCGCTTGCTTGGCGGCATTGGCATCCATCTTTTCCTTTCCCATCCGGCGCAGTTCGGCACGCCTTTCGGGTGTGAGTGACATCATCGTTTCATAGAAGCCGTTGATGGGTGGATTGGTTTCCCAGTCCAGACTGCGGTAAACGGCATCCTCCGGGTCACCGTCTTCGGGTGGGGCGGTAGCGCCTTCGGTCTTTCCGTGCATGGGTACTGGCTCTTCGTGCCGGCTTTCCGGTATTCCGCTCGCCCCTTGACGGATGATTTCCTCCATTTCCCGTACCTCTTCGGGGCTGATGGCAGGAGCCGTTTCCGCGCTTCTGCCTCTTGCCGCTTCATTTTCTTTTTCCGCCGTTACCCTCTGCCCGTCAGCAGGCATCGGGAACAATGACGGTTGCACCGGCTTCCGGCGTTTGGACTTGGCTCCTTTCTTCCTCTCCGGTTTCAGTCCCCGTTCCGCCAATCTGCGCTCCTCCTGCGTGTAGCCGAACAGGTCGTACAGGTCCATTACAGGAGCTTCGTGCTGTTTCGTTTCCACGACCTGCGGTGCGGATTTTACCGCTTCTGCATTTGGCTGTACCGTTTTTTCTTCTATTTCCACCTTCGGCTGTTGTACTTCCTGAACTTGCGACTGGACGGAAATCGTCTGTGTTTCACGCTTTTCAGTCTTGACACCGTTGTAGCGTTCCAAGTCCAGCCGTGCCGACAGGTCCGCCGACAATATCCGGTACAAGTCCGTGGCGATGCCCTCCACGCCGCCGCTGTGCGTATATACCATAGCCGGCTTGCCGTATGGGTCGGTATCCCTTTTCGCGTCGGTGTGGATGATGTATTCCGGGTGGTCAAAAAAATACCCGTTGGTGGAAATTCCCGTATGGTTGTTCTTTACGACATCGCCCAACCTCTTGTCCTCTTCGGAAAGTTCCTCCTTGCCCTCGTTCTTTTGCAGGATAATCAGGTCGCACCCCACCTCCGTGTTGGCATTTTCCGTAAACAGGTTGTTCGGCAGGCGGACGGCGGACACCAGATCCGCCTTTCTCATCATCATGTAGCGTGTGCCGCCGTTGCCCTCCGTGTCCAGCACGCCCTGCGAGGTGATGAATGCCACGATACCGCCGTCACGCACCGCGTCCAGCCCTTTCAGAAAGAAATAGGTATGCACCTTCCTTGCCGCTATCTTTTTGAATACCGAGCCATTGGTGTATTCCGGGTCGAACACCGCTATATCCCCGAAAGGGATGTTGGAGATGGCAAGGTCAAACCGGTTCAGAAACGGCTTTTCTATCTTCTCGAAGCCTTCCGTGCGTATCTTCTGCTGCGGGTACAGGTGTCCGAGCATCTTGCCCGTCAGCAGGTCTTTCTCGAAAGCCATGACCTCCGCCTGCGGATTGTCCGACAGTACCGAGGCGATGAACGCGCCCATGCCCGCCGACGGCTCCAGCACGAGCTTCGGTCGCACCTTCTTGTCGTGGAGCACGTCCACGATGGTGTCCGTGATGGCTTGCGGCGTGTAGAACGCCGTCAGCACCGAGGCCTTCAGCGAGTCCATATAGCGTTTGTACTCCGTTTCGTCCCTGCTGTTCTCCCTGATGATACGGTGCAGTTCCACCGTCGGGGCGAACAGTTCGAGGTCGGACTTCACCCAATGCACGGCATCCGCCAGTTCCCTTGCCGGGTTCAGGATGCACTTCAGCCCTCCGAAGCCGCAGTACCGCTCCAGCAGCGCACGTTCCCTTTCCGTCGGGGTGCGCCGTTCCCGGTCAAGCGTGAACGCCGTGCGTACCGCCTCGATGTTGTCCCTCAGCTTCTGTTTCCTATTGAACGCCATAGGACTCCAGATAAAGCATGACGGTTCCTACCAGCTCCGTGTAGAGCAGGTCATGCGCGGGTGACAGGGCGAAGGTGTCATCCGACGTGTCGTAACCGGCAAACAGGTTGTTCAGGTGGGGGTAGAGCCTGCGGCAGAACGGTTCACGCTCCTGTTCCGCCACCTCGTCGGCGAACTCCCGCTCCACGACTTCCGTCAGCAGGGCGTAGGGCGAGAAGTGCAGTCCTTCGAGCAGCACGCGCATGGCTTCCTCGTGGGCGTCCTCCACCGTAGTGCCTGCCAGCCTTTCCTTCTCGAAAGTGGCGGTGGCGGCTTCCTCTCGTCCGGCAATGAAACCGGTATCCGATGCTTTGTCAGGATGGTATTTTCTCAGGTAGTCCAGCAGGTACAGCCCGTAATAGGACAGTTCCGCCGGAACGGTTTTCTTGTTCTGTTTCATCTTTACAATGGATTTAGTGGTGAAAAAAATCGGATATTGATATGGATAAAGGGGAAGAAAAAGGCACCCGGTATCCCTCCGAGTGCCGCCACTAAATCCATGTAAAGAAACAGTATCAACGAATTGAAACAGATTATTACATGAATCAGTGGCAAAATTAATCATTATTTTCTTCTTCCTTTCATGTTTGTACTCTTTCTTGTGCCTTTGGCTTCGGGAAAGATGAATTTCGTGTTGAAATCCGCATCGAAGGCGACCGCCGCGCTGAACGGCTTGCCCTGTTTGCTCTTGAAGCCGCTGAGGATGTCCGTCTTTCCGTTTGCCAGCAGGCCGGTCATTTCCGTGTCGGTGAGCGTCCTGCCCGCTATCTGGCGGAACACCGGCAGGGCGCAGTCCGGGTTGTCGCAGCGCACCACCTTGCCGTAGAACTGCATCGTGCCCGTGCCGCACTTGGGGCAGGCGCAGCCCGATGCCTTGTGACCAAAGATTTTGTCGCAGGCGAGCAGTTCGGTGGTTATCTTGCGGGTGTAGCCCTCGATGTCGCGCAGGAAAGCCTCGTGCGGCGTCCTGCCTTTTTCTATCTCCGCCAGTTCCGACTCCCAACGCCCGGTCATTTCCACATCGGCGATGTCCATCTCCTTCACGATGGAATACAGGGCAAGCCCTTTCTCCGTCGGCACGAGCGACTTCTTCACGCGCACCATGTATTCGCGCCGGAGCAGGGTCTCGATGATGGCGGCACGGGTGGCGGGCGTGCCGATGCCGCAGTCCTTCAACGCCTGCCGAGCCTCCTCGTCCTCCACGCCCTCGCGTCCGGCGGTCTCCATTGCCGCCAGCAGGGTGCTTTCCGTGTGCAGCGGCTTCGGACGGGTCATGCCCGAACTCATCGTGCAGCCGTTCATCGACAGCGTGTCGCCCTCCTTCCAGTCGGGCAGTACGGTGTCCTCCCTGTCCTCGCCATAGACCGAACGCCAGCCCGCCTTGCGGACGATACACCCTTTGGTTTCAAACGCCACGCCTTCGCACTCCGCACGGACGGTGGTCGTGTCCTTGACGCACTCCAGGGAAAATGCCTCAATCATGCGCCCCACAATCATGTCATAGATAAGCTGTTCGTTCTTGTAGAGTGCCAGCGGACGGTTCGGCGTCACCAACAGCGCGTGGTGGTCGGTCACTTTCGAGGCATCCACGCTGCGGCGGTTCAGTTCGCCCATATCTGCAATCTTCTCCGCAAAGGACGAATGGCCTGCCAGACGGTCGAACAGCAGGGGCACTTCGGCAAACACGTCCTCCGGGATGTAGCGGCTCGACGTTCTCGGATAGGTGACGAGCTTCGCCTCATAGAGCTTCTGCACGAGGTCGAGCGTCTGCTCCGCCGTGAAGCCGTGCTTCGTGTTCGCTTCCTTTTGGAGCGTGGTCAGGTCATATAATAATGGAGGGTTCTCCACTTTCTCCTTCTTTTCGACTTTGACAACGGTTGCCGCCATTTGTGCCTTTACCTTGTTATATAATGCGGCGGCTTCCTCCTTGTCTTTCCATTTCTCCACCGAGGCGAACTTTACCACTTCACTTGCGCTTACCGACGGTACGGTAAAATGAAGCTGGTGTACCGGTTCGGGCGTGAAACGCTTGTTCTCCCAGAAACGCTTGCAGACCATCGCCAGCGTGGGTGTCTGCACACGCCCTACGGAATACGTGCCCCGTCCGGCGGCGACGGTCAATGCCTGCGTGCCGTTGATGCCCACCAGCCAGTCGGCTTCGCTCCGGGCTTTGGCGGCTTGGTAGAGGTTGTCGTACTCGTGACCGTCCTTCAGTTCCTTCAATCCCTTGCGGATGGCGGCATCGGTCAGCGAGCTTATCCACAGCCTTTGGAACGGCAGGGTGCAGCCTATGTAAGCATAGAGGTAGCGGAAGATAAGCTCCCCTTCACGGGCACAGTCGGTCGCCACGATGATGCTGTCGCTCTCGTTCCACAGCTTGGTTATCACCTTTATCTGCTTCACCGCCACAGCGTCCGCCTTGTAGCCCTTGTCCGCCTTCACCTGACGGGGGATTAACTCGAACCGTTCTGGAATGACGGGCAGGCTGTCGCGCCGGAAGCCCTTGATGCCGTACCCGTCGGGCATGGCGAGCTGTACCAGATGTCCCAGTGCCCATGTCACGTGGTAGCCGTTTCCGGTGAAATACCCTTCTTCCTTTTTCATCGCGCCGACAATCCGTGCTATCTCACGGGCGACGCTCGGTTTTTCTGCCAATATGGTAATCATGTCTTTTTCTGTCTAATCTGTTGATACTCTTGTTTCTTTGGGTGGGAATGAAACGGGGCACGGCCTTGTCCGTGGGATATGCGGTACAGGGCGGTGTTTGCTCCCCGTTTCAATCCGTTGATTATTGTCGGATGGATTTAGTGGCGGCAATCAGGACACCTTCACACCTTTGGATTTTCTTGTCTGCCGTTTCTGCTGGGTTTCGTCCTTCGGTGCGGTCTGACCCTGCTGCAACGGCTCCTTCACGTGCTTGGTGGCCTCGTTGGTCTTGCCCTCGTTGTTCACGGCAAGCTGCGTCCTGCTCTCGTTGGACGGGGCGACGGTCTGCGCAAGGTCCGGATTCTGCGAGTAGGTCAGCGGACGGCCTTTCTCATGGCTGAACTTCAGGTACTTCGTGCAGGGCTGCCCTTGGTCGTCCTTTGCGTTGGCGAGTACCACCGTCCTGCCCGCCACGTAGTCGGCGATTTGCTGTTCGTTGAACAGGTCGTCTTTCCATTTGCTTATCGGGCGGATGCTGCCGTCCTCGTTCGTCCACGAGCGGTTGCGCCGTTGCCTTTCGCCGTTTTCCTGCGTCTGCCCCTGTGCATCGGGATTGTCCTGCTGCTTGCTTTGACGCTGCGACTGCTGCTGACGTCGTTGCCCCGGCACGAACTCCACATCGCGTTTTTCGGCGCTCACCTGAAGTAATGCCTGAAATTTGCGCCCGTTGGATAATGTCACTTCTTTGGGCAGGGCAAGCCCGGCACGCAGGATGTCCATTTCTTCCTTTGTCAAGCCGGTCTGTCCGATTTGATAGGGGATGCGCACCTTGTCGGCAGGCACGTCCACGATTTCATTCGTCAGGCGGTCGATGCTGATATACGACTGGCGCATTTCCCCGGTTCTCGTATCCGCCACATCCACCACCTTGCCTAAATTGCCCGTGCGCTTCAGGTTCTTCTTGTCCTCGTCCGTGAAGGTGTAGCCGTTGTGGGGGATGTCAAGACGCGGTTCGTGGCGCACGAAGTGGGGAGTGAGTTTCAGTTTGCCGTCCTCCGCTTTCTGGAACGAAAGGCGGGCCTGCAACTCATAGCTCTCGTAGCCGAAGGTCGGCTTCACCGTCACCAGCCCCGTCTTGCCGTAATTCATCAGGGCTTTCATGTCTTTTTCCGAAAGGCTTTCCCTGTCGATGCCGCACTTGCGCAATTCCGCCCAGTCCACTTGGTCATCCGCTATCAGGTTCGGCTTCTCCTGTTTCTGCGGTTGCTGCTCATCTTGCGCTTCAGCCGTTTGAGGCTGTTGCACTTCCTGTTTCTGTTCTTCTTTTTTCTGTTCCATTTCTTCTTTCTTTTTAAGGGGTTCATTGTCGCTTTCTTGTTTTACATTCTCCGTTTCCGCCTGCTTCCGGTATTCCGAAGTGTCCACCTTGTGCGCCGCAAGCATTTCCGCGTTTGCCGCAGGGGCTTTCAGCAAATCCTTGATGACCGGCAGTACCGCATCCGCCATGTCCGCCGCCACCCGGTAGAAGCCGAAGCGTGTCGGCTCTTTGCACTGGCGGTAGAAGTTCCTGAAGAAGTTGTCCACCATGTCCCCGTGGCGGTCGAAGCGCAGGAAGTCCTGCGAGTGTTCCGCCTTTGCCGGAGCCGTCTTCGGATAGCCCTTGCTGTCCAGCCCGGCTACTACGCTGATTTCGCCCGTCTTCTCGTCGCGGACGACCAGCACGTCTTTCTCGTTTTTCTTTTTCTGTTCCATTTCAGTTTAATTTTTACGGTTCGTTTTTTTGTCGTTTGATTTTCTTTTGGTATTGTCCGCCTTATCCTGAGCCCTGTCACGGAGTATTTCCCGCATGTGGGTGCTGATGAACAGTTCCACGTCCGCCCTGCGGTAATAGGTCTTGTGGCGGTGCATCCGGTAGGGCAGCAGCCCGTCGCTGCGGTAGCGTTGCAGGGTACGTTTGCTCACGTGGAGCAGCATGCACACGTCTTGGTTGTCCATCGTGTCCTCTTCCAACAAGGCGGTGCCCTGCGGCTTTTCATTCACGTCACCGCGCATGGCGGAGAGCATCTCCTCCTGACGGTCGAGGCGGCTGAACACCTGCCTCATGCAGTCCTCGAAAGTGCGTCTGTCTAAAAACTCCATAGCCGTTCCTCCTTTCATTTCCTGCCCGCCTTTCCGCCCGTGCGGAGCCGGTAGTTGTGTTTCAGTTCCTCCGGTTTCTCCGGTGAAGTCTTGACCGCATTCTCCCGGATGATGCGTTCCACTTCTTCCGGAGGGTAACGGCAGTCGCCCCGGATGATGACATACCCGATGCGCTTCTCGTCGCGCAGCCGTTGCAGCGTGCGGCGGCTGACACAGAGCAGGCGCATCACTTCGCGGCTGTCCAGAAGGCAGGCGGTATCGTTCCGCTGTCCCTCCATGCCTTGCCTCCTCACATGGGAGGCGATTTCCTCGATGCGCCCTACGATGTCCTTGTAGGCGGCGCTTTCCATCGTGATGATTTCCATTTCTCAATCGCTTTAATCGTTAATGAATCAATTTGTCGGGAGCAAAGTTCGGCTATTCCAAATGGGCGGGCACGGTACTTACCCGTAACTTACGTGAGATTTTTATGGATTTTCCACCTTGCAGGGGCTTCAACGGGCATTTTTATCATGGAAAACCGCCAAACGGACATTCCAAGCCGTCTGTTTCCCTCATGTCCTGATGTGGCACAATAAAAAGAGCCACAAGCTGCCACTGTTTCCTTGCCCGGTCGGTTCCGGCCCACGGCTGTGTAACTTTGCGGCAAACCGATAAAATTTTGAAAGAATGGAAATAGTAATCATTGAGAAGACCGCCTTCGATATGCTCCTTGCCGGAGTGAAGGCATTGGAGGACAGGGTGAGGACGCTTGCCGAAAAGGGCGGCGACCGCCGCCTTGCCGAATGGATGGACACGGAGGACGTGTGCCGTATGCTGAGCATAACCCCGAAGACCTTGCAGGCCATGCGCGACAGGCACGGCATTGCATATTCCCAAATCGGACGCAAGTTCTATTACAGGCCGGAGGATGTGGAACGGCTGTTGCCCGTTCCCGAAACGGGACAACCGTCCGTCTGACACTTGAAGTGTGCCACTAAATCCTATGTAAGATGAATGACAATGTATTGACAAAGGACTGCGGCGTACTTGCCGACGCCATGCAGTCCGTCCGGAGAAGCCTGAAAATGGCGGACAGGCTCGCCGACGGATACATCCCGCCGATGGGCGGCGAGCGTTACCTCACCGACAGGGACTTGGCGCGAAGGCTGCACGTGAGCCGGCGCACCTTGCAGCAGTACCGCCACGAGGGGATATTGCCCTATTTCCTGTTCGGCGGCAAGACGCTCTACCGCGAGAGCGACATCCAGAAGGTACTGGAACGTAACTACCGCAAGGCATACTGACGCTTGCGGCAAGTAAAAACATCGGGAGACGGATACCCTCATGCGGGTTGCCGCTCCCGATGTTCATTTCAGACCGTGCCTGTGCCGTTCAGCAGTATGCCCCATGCGGATGATGCAGGAACAAGACCGTAGGCTCTTTCTTGGAACACGCCACCGTCCGGGCGAGCCATTTGCGGAACAGTGCCGCCTGCCCCGTGTCGAACCGGAACGACAGGGCTATGACCGTTTCCATGCCGTAAATCTCCGTATAACCTTTTGCTTCCTGTAGCCGTATGCGCCGGCATGAACCGCCGTCCGCGATGCCGTCCTTTTTCAGTTTCCTTATGGCGGCTTCCACCGACACGCCGCGCACATAGAACAGGCCTGCGATTTCTCCGGTCGTCATCCACACTTCGGCATCGGGCAGGACTACCGTCTTTTCTTCTATTGTTATGATGCCTCTCGTTTCCATGCTTCTTTTCGTTTTCGGGTTCAACTTCTAAATGGCTTGGCAGATGAACTGTTCCATCGGGGCGAGTTTTTGGGAGAGCAGTTCCATGTCCCGGCTCATCTTCTCAGCCGTGATTTTCGCGTATATCTGGGTCGAACGGATGCTTGTATGCCCCATCAGTTTCGACAGCGTTTCAATGGGTACGCCGTTGGAAAGACATATCGTCGTGGCATACGAATGCCTACTTTGATGCCAGGTCACGTTTTTGTTTATCCCGCATTGTCTGGCTACCTGTTTGATGCCGTATTTACAGATGTTATAGCATGGGACAGGCAGCAGCTTGCCGTCTTTGGAAACGCCTTTGTATTTGTCGATGATGTGCTTCGCCACGTCCAGCAGGCGGATGTTCGTTTCCACTCCCGTTTTCTGGCGGCTCGTCTTTATCCACAGATGCCCGTCGAAGGAAATTTGCAGGTTCTCTTCCGTGAGGTTCGCCATGTCACGCCAGCTCAATCCGGTGAAGCAGCAGAAGATGAAGAGGTCGCGTATCAGTTCATAGTTCTTCCTCTTGAACGTGCAGTTTATCATCTGCGTGATTTCCTCTTTCGTCAGGTAGCCGCGTTTCGTTTCCTCCTTCGTGATGTGGTAGGCATAGAACGGGTCACGCTGCAACCAGCCGTTGTTGATGGCGGTGAAGATGATGCTCCGGAAAGGCATCATGTACGACCACACGGTGTTGGTGCAATGCCCTTTCTCCACGCGGAGGAACAGCTCGAAGTCCGTGATGAAGGCGGGCGCAAGCTCTTTCAGGGCGATGTCCTCCACCTTGTACCGGGTTTTGATGAACTCCGACAGGTGCTTGTAAACCACGCAGTATTTCCAGTAACTGCGTTGGCTCTTCATCTTGCCCACTAATTTGGCGTAGTCCTCGTTGTGCTGCCGGAACACGGCAAGCAGCGTCTTGTGGTTCATGCCCATGCCGAGGTATTCGTTGCGTACCTTCTCCGCCGTGACATAAGTGTCACGGTCGAACACGTCCTGATAGGCCTTGTTCACACCCACGCGGATTTTGTCCAGCATACGGTTGCCTTCCAGAGCCACGTTGCTCCTTCCGGTCAGCCGTCCGGTTTCCACGCTCCACATCTTTTCCTCCACGTCCAGCTTGCAACTGAACTGTGCGATTTTCCCGTTCACCGTGATACGGCACATGACCGGTATCAGCCCGTTCTTCTTCGGCGCGTTGCGCTTGAGGTAAAATAAAATCTTGAATGTCGCTCTACTCATAGTTCATACTTTTTTATGGTTGCAAAATTACCTTGTGTAGAGCTGTTTGCCTGTATGTAAACCGCAGCAGACCAACGCAATCGAATCTGCCGCAAGACTTTTTCATCCCGAACCTTGCCAACTGCCTGTATAATTGCAGTTCTTGCCATGTTTTGCCGGGCTTTTCCATCCTGTTACCCGTTCCGATTTTAAGTAACGAGATGGTAACGTAATTTCGGTTCAAGTTGGCATTTTCACGGTTTCAGTTGGCACCCGTCCAAATCGCCAAAACCCCATAAATCATTAACTTTCAATCATATTTCCGTGATTTGCTCAGTATCTCACTTTTTTGTATTATCTTTGCACGCGAATAAATAAATATCTTATACCAAAATGAATACACGAACTACTTATCTTGCCTCGAAACCGCATTATGAGATTCTTGACGGACTTCGTGGCGTGGCGGCTGTCATGGTTATTATCTTCCATCTTTTTGAAGCACATGCAGGTGGCAGCCATCTTACTCAAATTATCAATCATGGTTATCTGGCAGTGGATTTCTTCTTCATGCTTTCCGGTTTTGTTATCGGCTATGCTTATGATGACCGTTGGAACCGGATGACCGTGGGCACTTTCTTCAAACGCCGTATCATCCGCCTGCATCCTATGGTGATTATGGGAAGCATTGTGGGCGCTGTCTTTTTCTATTTTCAGGAGTCGTCTTGTTTTCCGCCTATCGAGAATACGTCCATCGGAACAATGCTGCTGGTGATGTTGCTGGGCTGTACCTTGCTTCCTCTTCCGCTGAAGTTCGACATTCGCGGCTGGACGGAAATGCATCCGTTGAATGGCCCGGCATGGTCGCTCTATTATGAATATATCGGTAATATCCTGTATGCGTTGTTTGTACGCAAGTTCAATAAGGTGGCCCTGTCGGTGCTGGTATTTGTGGCAGGGTGTTTTACGGTATACCGTTGTCTGACTGCTCCTGCCGGCGATATTGTGGGTGGTTGGGCCTTGAACTGGGAACAGCAGTATGTGGGTATGGTCCGGCTGATGTATCCGTTCTTCGGCGGATTGCTTCTGTCACGCCTCGGCTGGCTGATACGGCTTGAAAAGCGTGCTTTCTGGTGGTGCAGCCTGCTGATTGTGGTGGTTCTTTCCATTCCCCGTATCGGAGGTGAGGATGGTTACTGGATGAACGGGCTTTACGAGGCTTTCTGTATTATCTGCATCTTCCCGGTCATTGTTTCGATGGGAGCCGGCGGCAAGGTGACCGGTAAGCGCTCTACTGCCGTATGCAAGTTCCTGGGAGATATTTCCTATCCGATTTATATCACCCATTATCCGCTGGTATACACTTATACAGCTTGGGTATGCAACAATAACGCTACAATGGCAGAAGGTATCCCTTATATGATACTTACTTTCGTGGGAGCTGTTGTCCTTGCTTATGCTTGTTTGAAACTGTACGACGAACCGGTGCGCAAGTGGCTGACAGACCGTTTTCTGAAAGGGAAGAAGAAATAGTTCCGTATGGCTATGGATATAAAAAATCTCCCGCTGCATTATCTTGTGCAGCGGGAGATTTTCTTTTTAATGGCCGGGCGTTATTTTACGTCGATGAATTTCTTGGCCTTTTCTTTTTCTGCTTCTGTAAACTTAGGCAATGTAATGTTCAGCACGCCGTTTTCTACATGGGCGCCAATCTTTTCCTTGTCTACATCGTCCGGAAGAATCATGGTTTGCTGGAACTTGGTGTATGAGAATTCACGGCGCAAGTAGCGGCCTTCCTTCTTTTCGTCCTTGTTGTTCTCTTCCTTGCTTTCTGTTTTCTTTTCCATGCTGATGACCAGATTGTTTTCTTCATCGATGTGAACGTTGAAGTCTTCTTTTGTCATACCGGGAGCAGCCAATTCAACTTTGTACTCTTTTGCTGTTTCGAATACGTTGATGGCAGGGGCGGTGGCATTTGCTTTTACCATCCAATCATTGTCAAAGAAATCATTAAAAATACTCGGTAACCAATTTTGGTTTCTTCTTACAGGCATCATAGTTATAGTCTCCTATTGTTTAAGTTAAACATGCTGTTTAGTTTTGAACTCCGGTTCTTTGTCTTCGGGTGTCTGCCTTTTGGGTTTTCACCGTCCGTTTCTTGAACCGTCGTTCGCTAACAATATCGCAAACCTTATGCCAACCGGTTTTTACTGACTTTATTGACTATTTGTCATTGAAGAACTGACTTATTTGCTTGTTTAATGCCATTTTGCTATCTTATTTATTTAAAATTGATAGATTTTCAGACTAATTTAAAACGCATTCTCCAACGCTTGGCTTCTTCGTTCCAATCGTGACTGATGATTTTGAAGGTTCCGATTTCTGATGTATTCTCCACATGTACTCCGATGCAGAGGCATTCGTCGTAATCGCCTACTTTCACGACACGTACCGTTTCCGAAGCACCATCGGGCAGGCGTTCCAAGTCGAAACGTCCTTGCGCTTCCTCTTGCGTAATGAATTCTGTTGTGATGGGCAGCTGTCGGGCGATTACCTCGTTTACGGCCTCTTCCAGCTTCTTTATTTCTTCTTCCGTGGGGCAGGCGGCAAGACGGTAGTCCAGCTTGCTTTTCTTCCGTTCTATGTGTGCTGATATGGAGCGGCCGCAACCGAATAACCTTATCATGGTTTGGTTGATGATGTGCTCCGTTGTATGCATAGGAGGGTACTCCTGCTTGTTGTGGTCATTGAGATGAGGTTGTTGTTCCATGTATAATTTCAATAGTTGATATATATTTGATATTTTATCGTTTGAGGTTGGCCAGCACTTCTTCTTTCAGGATGCTGTATATATGTATATCTGTATATTCTCCAGAAGCCAGCAGTTCTCCGCAACGTTCTGTTCCCTCATGGATGAAACCGAGGCGAACCGGTACTGCGTTGCTGGCTGCATTGCCCACGGCACAGCGAATTTGTATCCGCTTTATCTCTTTTTCTTGTACGGCCCACAGACACAGCTTGCGGACACTTTCAGTAATGATGCCCCGATGCTGGTATTCCGGCAGTAGCCAATAGCCGAGTTCTGTACGGTGGTTGTCGAAATCGGAGAAATGGAAACCTATCAGTCCGCAGATTTCATGCTGCTGGTTCCAAATACCGAATATAGGTTCATTTCGTTCGGCAGGAGCAGATAGTACCTGACGTAAAAAAGCTTCTTCATCAGCTATTGTGCGCATATTATCCACAAATGGCAGCCATGTTCTTAAGTAGTCCCGGTGTGTGTCGATGGCATGGTAGATGGCTGCGGCATCTTCTATTCTGATTTCCTGCAGATAAATGTCCGGAAGGATGGGGAAGGAAATGGGAGAGGGGAGGATATGTACGTCTCCTGATTGGGACAGCTGTATCCTTTCCTTGATTTTTCCCCAGGCATGTGTATCGAACAGACAGCTTTCGCGCATGGTGTGATACATCTCCTTGAACCGGGACATGGGGATAGTGAAGCTCAATAAGTCCGCTTCGAAGTATGGGCGGACGGAGGGGTCGAAGAATCCCAGGAAAGTACGTTTCCCTTGTTTCCGGTTTTCAATGATGGTTTGGGTAATGACGGAGCAACAGCCGGAGCCGAATGGGGCTGCCACGGCATCCGATGCATTGTTGTCGAAGAAGGTCCATGTCGCCAGTCCGGATAGAATGTCGGGAGTTGGCAGGAACAGCAGTCCTTCCACTTCATCAAAGGAAGGTATCTTGTCTATGCGGGCAAAATGCAGATAGGCTTTGTCAGTTCTGGAAATCTGTAGCTCATTGACAAAATCTACCACCATTTCGGGAGTCTTCTTGTATTTCTCTTTCAAGGAGACAAACCCCGGGACGCGCTCGGGCATTTCAGTAAATCCGGTATAGAACTTGCCTCCTCCGCAGGTAATTGTTTCGTTGCTGAGACTGACGATTTTGCCGTCTCTGACTTGTTTCATGCATTTGAAGAGACAACCGGTTACTTTCTCTGTAGATGCCCCCATTCGGTCTGAATACCAAAAGGCGATGGGGAGTTCGGCGTGTTGGCCGAAAGCTTCCTGATAATTGGCAATAAATGTGTGTATATCCATGATGCTCGGATGATATTTATGATATGGTCTTTCTTTGGATTTTCCGTAAAGGTAATTCAATATTTTGATTCTTTTGCTTGCAGTATGCCTTTTTATCACTCTGCTTTCGAGCTTTTAATGATAGTAGAATAGGTTTTTATGGTATTTTAATTACTTTTGCATGAGGATTCTCAAAAAGTATTGCCTTTAACTAATCGGAAAGCCGGATGAAAAATATAATCATATTCTTGTGTCTTTGTACCATCTGTATGTGCCGCCTTCATGCTGCAGACAGCAGCCGGGCGGATTCTTTGCTGCTGAAACTGGACCAGGCGATAAAGGAGCGTCCCATATACATGGAGCAGAAAGAGCTGAAACTGGTGGAACTGAAAAGACAGTTGCATCGGCAGATACCGGATGAAGAACGTTTTGCCATTCTTGGCACATTGCTGGATGAGTACCGTTCGTTCAATACGGATTCTGCATTGCACATGGCCGAGGAAAGGGAACAGATAGCCATACGTCTTGGAAACCGGGAATACATAGACAATGCCCGCATGAATAAAGCAGATGTTTTGGGAATGACCGGTATGTATAAGGAAGTTATGGATTTGATGCGGAATATCCATATAGACCGGTTACCGGTGGATATCCATCCATATTATTACCATATCTACCGTACGGTCTATGGCCTTATGACCGATTATGCCGTGACGGCATATGAAAAGAAGCTTTATACGGAGCTTACGGACAAATATCGTGATTCGTTGCTGTTGGTCAATAAAGATAATCTTCTGATACATACCTTGATTCAGTCCGACCAGTATAATGTACGCAATGAATATGACAAGGCCATCCGTTTGCTGACGGATTATCTGGCGCTGCAGAAGGACTATGAACACGACGTTGCGATTTGTGCCTATACTTTATCAGAGTCTTACCGGCTGAAAGGGGACAAAGAGAAGGAAAAGGAATACCTGATTGTTTCTGCTATGGCGGATATGAAAACCGCTGTCCGTGAATATATCTCTTTACGCAAGCTCGCCGTACTGCTTTACCAGGAAGGAGACATCGAGCGTGCCTATTCTTATGTAAAGATATGTATGGAAGATGCAGCCGCCTGCAATGCCCGGTTGCGCAAGCTGGAGATTCTGGAAATCTTTCCTATCATTAATGATGCTTACCAGCAAAAGACGGAGAAGCAGCAGGAGCAGATGAAATGGGCACTGGTATCTATCAGCCTGCTTTCACTTTTTCTGTTGCTTGCCATATTTTATGTATACAAGCAGATGAAGAAAGTGGCTGCCGCCCGCAGGGAAGTGATTGACGCCAACAAACGGTTGAAGGAGCTGAATGATGAGCTTCACCTTTCCAATGCACAACTCAAGGAGGCCAACCACAGCATTGCCGAAAACTCCTATCTGAAGGAGGAGTATATCGGCCGTTATATGGACCAGTGCTCGGTCTATTTGGAAAAGATGGACAATTACCGCCGGTCGCTGGGAAAGATTGCCGCTACCGGAAATGTGGAGGAACTCTACAAGAACATCAAGTCTTCTAAATTCATAGAGGGGGAATTAAAGGAATTCTATACCAACTTTGATAATACCTTCCTGCAGCTGTTTCCTACTTTTGTAGAAGACTTCAATGCCCTGCTTGCCGATGATGAGCAAATATCCTTGAAAGCCGGCGAACGGATGAATACAGAGTTGCGCATCTTTGCATTGATACGTTTGGGTATTACTGACAGCGTGAAGATAGCCCAGTTCCTTCGATATTCTGTTACCACCATTTATAACTATCGTACGAAGGTTCGCAACAAGGCTGCCGGTGACCGCGACTTGTTGGAACAGGAAGTGATGACAATTGGCAAGTCGAAGAACTGAGAATAGGGGTTTTGAAGCTTGGAAGTGTCTCTTTTACGCTTATATTTTCACTACTTTTTTAGTTGGGTAATAATTTTATATATTATTGGTATATAGTGGTTTAAGCCTTTTTGAATGATGTAAACCACTACTTTTTTACTCTTTCCTCCACTATTGGCTTCTCTTATCTGATACATTTGCATTGTTCCTCTTCGGAAAGAGTGACACATGTGATTTATGTTTTTATTATTAACTTTAAATTCTTATATTATGCAAAAGTACAAAATGCCAATCAGCAGGCTACGGATGATGGTTTGTCTGATAGGAATGTTACTTCCGATGTGCATATTCGCACAGCAAATTACAGTACAAGGTGTAGTGAAAGACCAGACCGGTGAAACGGTTATTGGCGCCAGTGTAATGGAAAAAGGAACCACAAATGGGACAATAACCGGTATTGACGGTGATTTCTCTTTGAACATGTCTTCGAACGGTACTCTTGTCGTTTCATTTGTAGGCTATAAGACTCAAGAGGTGCAGGTGAAGGGACAGAAACAGCTTCAGGTAGTTTTGTCTGAAGATGCCGAAATGCTGGATGAAGTGGTGGTGATAGGGTATGGCACCATGAAGAAAAGCGACCTTACAGGAGCAGTGTCCTCCATCGGTAACAAGGATATCAAGGATTCCCCCGTATCCAATTTGGGACAAGCCATCCAGGGAAAAATCTCAGGTGTGCAGATTGTAGATGCCGGTAAACCGGGAGACAATGTATCCATCAAGATTCGTGGTTTGGGTTCTATCAACAACTGCGACCCGCTGGTCGTGATTGACGGAGTGCCTACCGACTTGGGCTTGTCTTCCTTAAATATGGCCGATGTGGAACGTTTGGATGTATTGAAGGATGCTTCGGCCACAGCCATCTACGGTTCCCGGGGAGCTAATGGAGTTGTGATGATTACCACCAAACGCGGTACGGAAGGAAAAGGAAAACTTGCTGTATCTGCCAATTACTCTTTCCAGAATGCTACGAACGTACCTTCTTTATTGAACGCGGCGCAGTATGCCGAGTTGAGTAATGACATGATGGTGAACAGTGGACGCAATCCTAATCCGGAATGGGCCAATCCTTCTGAATTGGGTGCAGGTACCGACTGGATGGATGAATTGCTCCGTACGGGTGTGATGCAGAACTATACGGTAAGTTATTCCGGCGGTAACGAGAAATCCCATTATTATGTGTCCGGTGGTTTTCTGGATCAGTCCGGTATCGTGAAGAGTGTGAATTACCGTCGCTTCACATTCCAGTCCAACAGTGATGCGCAAGTCTTGAAATGGTTGAAGTTCTCCAATAACATTACGTTCAGTGCCGATACGAAGAAGTCGGGCAGCTATAATATAGGTGATGCGCTGAAAGCGCTCCCCATTTATCCGGTGAAGAATGAAGATGGCAGTTGGAGTGGCCCTGATGGTAACTCGGAATGGTATGGCAGCACGCGCAACCCCATTGGACCGACGGAACTGAACAAGAGTCAGACTGATGGATATAACTTCCTGGCCAACTTGACGGCAGAACTTACTTTTACCAAATGGCTTAAGTTTAAAAGTACTTTCGGCTACGATGCCAAATTCTGGTTCATAGACAACTTTACCCCCAAGTATAACTGGAAACCCACTCCCACAGAGGAGACTTCACGTTATAAGAGCGATAACAAGTCGTTCACTTATTTGTGGGACAACTATTTCCTATTCGACCATACTTTTGCAGAAAAACATCGTGTGGGATTGATGGCCGGTATGTCTGCCCAATGGAACACCAACGACTACCTGAATGCGCAGAAGAATGTGTTTATGTTCGACAATGTGCACGAAATGGATAATGGCGAGGAAATGTATGCCATCGGTGGAAACGAGACAGAGTGGGCATTGCTCTCTTACATGGCACGTGTCAACTACTCTTACGAAGACCGCTATTTGCTGACTGCAACCATTCGTCGTGACGGTTCCAGCCGTTTCGGTAAGAAACATCGCTGGGGTACTTTCCCTTCCGTATCTGTGGCATGGCGTGCCTCTCAGGAAAAGTGGTTTCCAAAAAACGACTATATCAATGACCTGAAAGTGCGTGCGGGATACGGTGTGACCGGTAGCCAGGCAAGTGTTGGAAACTACAGCTATCTGGCATCCTACAATACCAGTGTATATCCTTTCGGCATTTCGAGCGGCAATCAGACAGCGCTGGTTTCTTCTACTCTCGCCAACCCGTATATCCATTGGGAAGAGGTGGCACAAACCAACATCGGTTTTGATGCCTCACTGTTCAATTCACGCGTTATGTTCTCGTTCGATGCTTATCTGAAGGAGACGAGAGACATGCTGGTAAAGGCGTCTATCCCCATCACATCGGGATTTGAAGATACTACAACCACGTATACCAATGCCGGAAAAGTACGTAATCAAGGTATTGAAATGAGTCTGCATACCATCAATCTTACCGGTGAACTGGGATGGGAAACGAACCTGACCGCCACTTACAACAAGAATAAAATTAAGGATTTGAACAGCGACGTTCCTTATTACATTAACCAAATCAATAACTCCTATGTAACGATGCTGGCAAAGGACTATCCCATTAATGTCTTCTACGGCTATGTTACGGACGGAATCTTCCAGAACCAGTCTGAAGTGAATACACATGCCGTGCAGCCGGGAGCTGAGCCGGGTGATATCCGTTTCAGGGATTTGAACAACGATGGTGTCATCAATGATAGTGACCGTACCGTCATCGGTAACCCGAACCCAAGTTGGCTGTTCTCCATGAACAATAGCCTTTCCTATAAGGGTTTCGAACTTTCTGTTTTCTTACAAGGTATAGCCGGAAATAAGATATACAATGCCAACAATATCGACAATACCGGTATGGCAGCTGCCTATAACCAGACTACCGACGTACTGAAGCGTTGGCAAGGAGAGGGGACCAGCAATTCGATGCCGCGTGCCGTGTTCGGCGACCCCAATCAGAATACACGCGTGTCAGACCGCTTTGTGGAGAATGGTTCTTATCTGCGTTTGAAGAATATCACACTCTCATACACTTTCCCGAAGCAGTGGTTACAGAAAGCCCAGATTGAGAATGCACGCCTTTCCCTATCTTGTGAGAATGTGGCTACCATCACCGGATATTCCGGTTTCGACCCTGAAGTGGGTATTAACGGAATAGACCAGAACCGTTACCCCATTTCCCGTACGTTCAGCTTAGGATTAAACTTTAACTTTTAATGATTGACTCGGATATGAAAAAGATAACAAATTTACTATATATGCTGGCAGTATTGCTGCTGGCTTCCTGCAGCGACTTTCTGGACAAGTCTCCTAAAAATACGGTTGACCCGGAAACGACGGTGACCGATGATGTGGCCATTGCTCTGACCAATGCCTGCTATCGCACCCTTCAGTCTTCCAATATGTACAACCAGCGTATCTGGACACTGGATATTGTGGCGGGTAACAGTCTGGTGGGTGCCGGTGGCGGTACCGACGGCCTTGAAACGATACAAGCTTCTAACTTCATAACGCAGAGCGACAATGGCATGGCATTGTACATGTGGCGTTCTCCCTGGGTGGGGATAGGACAATGCAACATTGTGTTGAATAGTCTTCTGGAGGCTGAAGCCGTGTCAGAGAAAATCAAGAACCGCTGTCTGGGAGAGGCTTATTTTCTCCGTGCACATTATTACTATGTATTGGTACGTCTGTACGGTGGTGTTCCACTGCGTTTGGCTCCTTATAATCCGGGAGAACCGACAGACATTGCACGCGCTACAGTCGAAGAGACTTATGCTCAGATAATTTCCGATTGTAAGAATGCGGTTGACCTGCTTCCTGCCAAGTCTTCTTACGACGACGAGAACGTGGGACGTGCCTGCAAAGATGCAGCTTTGGCCATGTTGGCAGATATTTATCTGACGCTGGCTCCTAATCATACGGAATATTATCAGGAGGTGTCTGATTTGTGTGATGAGATAACAAATTTGGGGTATGACCTTTCTTCCTGCAAGTATGAGGATAATTTCGATGCATTGGTCAATAACGGGCCGGAATCTTTGTTCGAGGTCCAGTATTCGGGCAATACGGAATATGATTTTTGGGGAAACAATCCGCAGTCTTCCTGGCTTTCTACTTTCATGGGTCCCCGTAATTCGGACTTTGTTGCCGGCAGTTATGGCTGGAACCAGCCTACAAAAGAATTTGTGGGTCAATATGAGAGCGGTGACAAACGTAAGGATTTGACCGTGCTTTATGCCGGATGTCCGGATTTTGACGGTAAGGCTTACAAAAGCTCTTATTCCAATACGGGATACAATGTACGCAAGTTTCTGGTGTCGAAAACGGTTTCTCCGGAATACAATACCAATCCTGCCAACTTCGTGATTTATCGTTATGCGGACGTCCTGCTGAAGAAGGCCGAAGCTTTGAATGAAATGGGACGCCCTGACCAGGCTGCCGTGCCTTTGAATATTGTACGTAAGCGTGCCGGACTGCCGGAGGTTTCGGGCTTGTCACAGGAAACCATGCGTGAAAAGATTATCCATGAGCGCCGCATGGAACTAGCTTTCGAAGGGCATCGCTGGTTCGACATGATTCGTGTCAACAATGGAGAGTATGCCATTAAATTCCTGCATTCCATTGGAAAGAGCAACGTGAACAAGAACCGCTTGCTGTTCCCTATTCCGCAGACGGAGATGGATGCTAATACCTTAATGGTGCAGAACCCGGGTTATTAATTAATTTAATCAGAAGAATATGAAGAAATATATTTCACACCTTGTATTTGCCTTACTGGGCTGTGCAGCCTTATCTGCTTGTGTAGATGATGATTACATGGAATTGGATAAAGGACAGAATGAACTTGTACTGACGGCCAGCAAGACGGAAGTTGTTTTGAATGAGCAGGCACATGCCGATGATGCCCTGGAGCTTTCCTGGACTACGGGAACCAATTATGGGACGGGTAATAAAATTTCCTATACGCTGGAATTGACCAAGACCGGCAGTGATTTTGCAGATTCTTATGTAGCTGTGGAGAATGCCGTACAAGAATACTCATGGAAAAAGAGCGTGGAGGAATTGAATGACATCCTACGCAACCATTTTGGGGCAACTGCCGGGGAGAACATTTCGTTGGAAGCGCGCTTGACAGCTACTGTAACAGAACGGGACGAAAAACAGGTGTCTACCACTGCTTTCAGTGTTACAGCCTATAAACCGCTCACATCCACCCTTTATCTGATAGGTAGTGCCACTCCGGGCGGCTGGAGTGCCGATGATGCGACAGAGATGACCCGCAAGGACAATGGTATCTTTACATGGACGGGCCGGCTTGTGGCCGGTGAGTTTAAGTTCATCACGACCTTAGGCTCATTCCTGCCCTCTTACAACAAAGGAACAGATGGATTGCTGGTTCTTCGTAGCAGTGATGACCAGCCGGATGAACCTTTTGTTGTCGAAGAAGACCATAATTACATCGTCGAAGCCAATCTGTTTACCGGTGTTCTTACATTGACCCAGACAGAGACGTTGGCACCTGCCTACGACCAGCTTTATTTTGTGGGTAACGCTACGGATTGGGGATTCGTGAAGATGAAACAAGATGTGCTCGATCCATACTTGTTCCGCTTCGGCAAGTTCTTTGAAGTGGGCAAAGGAGGGGAATTCAAGTTCGGAACCTCCGATGGAAGTTGGGAGAACATGTATAAGGCCAAGAATGCCGATGCTGCTTATACCGATACAGAAGTGGTGTTTGTGAAAGGGTTCGACCCGGACAATAAATGGGTGCTGAAAGACGGGGAATGCGGCAAGGCCTACAAGATTTGCATGGATATCCGTAGTGGTAAGGAACGCATGATGATGAGCGAATTTACTCCGTATGAGATGATTTATATGGTAGGTGATGCTACTCCGGCCGGTTGGACGATTGGTGATGCTACGCCGATGCAGACAACGGATAATCCGTATGTGTTTACTTGGAAAGGTACGCTGAATGCCGGTGAGTTGAAATTTACTTGTGATAAGCAGGAAGATTGGAATGGAGCTTGGTTCATGCCGGCTGTAGCAGACAAACAGCCTGCAGGAGAAACAGAACCGATGCTTTTCCTTGATAAATCAGACGAAGCGTTCAAAGCGCAATATCTGGACGTGATGGTAGGCGGCATCGACCAGAAGTGGAAGATTACGACAGCAGGTTCCTATCTGATTACTTTGAATCAGCTGGAAGAGACAATTTCAATCGTGAAACAATAGGTATCTACAATAGATGAAGAAGATAGTTTATACAACAATGGTAGCCTTGCTGCTGGTTGCATGCAGCAAGGAGAGTGATGATACCGGTAGCGGTACCGGTGGAGGCGGAGAGAGTGGAGGGGTTACGGAAGTAACCCCAGTCACCTCGGACTTGACGGTCAATCTCACTACCGACAAGGCATGTTACCGGCCGGGCGAGAGTGTTTCTTTTACAGCTGACGCCCTTCCTGCCGGAGCTAAAATCCGCTACCGGACAATGGACAAGGTTGTATCGGAGCAGGCTGCTGTCGGTACTACTTGGACTTGGACTGCTCCGGCAACCGATTATACCGGTTATCTGGTGGATGTATACCGTACAAAAGAGAATGGAACAGAGGTTATTCTTGGTACTATTGCCGTAGATGTATCCAGTGACTGGACACGTTTTCCACGTTATGGTTTCGTTGCCACTTTTGATGCTTCGAAAAAGGTGGATGGAGTGATAGAGAAGGAGATGGCTTTCCTGAACCGTTGCCACATTAACGGGGTACAGTTTCAGGATTGGCACAACAAGCATCATTGGCCGTTGGGCGGTACGCGTGAGCATCTGGACGAGGTCTATAAGGACATTGCCAACCGGGAGGTCTATACCGAGGTAGTGAAGAAGTATATCTCTACACAACACAGCCTGGGCATGAAGTCCATGTTTTACAATCTATGTTTCGGAGCTTTGGACGATGCCGTTTCCGACGGAGTAAAGGAAGAATGGTACATATTCAAGAACACGGGACGCATGGATAAGGATTCGCATGACTTGCCCTCCAGTTGGAAAAGTAATATCTTCCTGCTCAATCCCACCAATACGGAATGGCAGGCATATATTGCCCAGAAAAACGATGATGTTTATGCCAATCTGGACTTTGACGGTTATCAGATAGACCAACTGGGAAACCGGGGTGACCGCTATGACTATGATGGCAATAAGGTAAATCTGCCTAAGGGATATGCCTCGTTCATCGAAGCCATGAAACAGAAGCATCCGGACAAGCGTTTGGTGATGAATGCCGTCTCCAGCTATGGAGCTTCCCAGATAGCTGGTACGGGTAAAGTGGATTTCCTTTATAATGAAGTATGGGGCGATGAGGCAGGCTTCAAGGATCTGCACACCATTATCAAAGCGAACGACCAGTATGGCAACCATGCCTTGAAAACGGTGTTTGCCGCATATATGAACTATGACAAGGCAGGTAGCAGTACCGGTGAGTTCAATACACCGGGTGTGCTGCTGACGGATGCTGTGATATTTGCTTTGGGAGGCTCTCATTTGGAATTGGGTGACCACATGCTATGCCGCGAGTACTTTCCAAGCACGGCTTTGCAGATGAACGATGTACTGAAAACAGCCATGATTCGTTATTATGACTTTATGACGGCTTATCAGAACCTGCTTCGTGATAAAGATACGGAGGCGGAGATTTCCGTTTCTCTGAACTGTACGGATGCTGCGCGGAATCTTTCTCTGAATGCATGGCCGCCGCAGAAGTCTGCCATCACTGTATATGCCAAGAATGTAAATGGCAGGCAAGTCATTCATCTGCTCAACTTCCTCAATGCGGATAACTTAAGCTGGAGGGATTTGAACGGAACAATGCCCGAACCGCGTCTGGTGTCCGACGTGCCGTTGAAGATGAATGTTTCCGGTAAAGTGAACAAGATATGGGTTGCATCGCCCGATTTCCATGCCGGTGCTTCGCAGGAACTGTCATTCGAACAGAAGGACGGCACGGTTACCTTTATCTTGCCTTTGCTGAAGTACTGGAGCATGCTTGTGATGGAATAAGAGTATCCAATAAAGGAACAAACAGATTATAGTAATGAAGAAATATATATTTTTATTTTTTGCCGTCTGTGCATTTTCAGTATATGCGAATGCACAGAACCGCACCGGAGACTGCACTTCCTATACCAGTGATGACCGGAGTGTGACCTTCTATTTAAATGACAGTTCTGCCATACAATTACGTCTGTGTAGCCAGTCTACGGTACGTATATGGTTTTCTCCCGACGGTAGTTTCCAGCGGAGTAATCCTTCCTTTGCCGTCGTCAATGAGGACTTGGAGGATGTCGGTACCGTCCATGTGGACGAGCAGAATGCCTGCTACGAGATTTTTACCCCTAAACTCCGTATCCGGGTAAACAAGTCTCCGTTTAACTTACAGATATTCGACAAGTATCAGAAACTGCTGTTCAGTGATTATGCCGATAAGGGGCATATCAGTAACGGGCAGCGCAAATTGGAATACAAGACCCTCCGTCGTGACGAACACTTCTTCGGCTTGGGAGAAAAGACCGGCAAGCTGGACCGTCGCGGCGAAGCCTACAAGATGTGGAACAGTGACAAGCCTTGTTATAGTGCCGTTGAGGACCCGCTCTACAAGAGTATTCCGTTCTTTATGAGCAGTTATCGTTATGGTATTTTCCTGGACAATACGTATAAAACCGAATTTAAGTTTGGTACGGAAAGCCGCGATTACTACAGTTTCGAGGCTCCTGGGGGAGAGATGATTTATTATTTCATCTTCGGGAAGGATTATAAGGAAATCATGAAACAATATGTCGACCTGACGGGAAAACCCATAATGCCTCCTAAATGGGCATTGGGCTTTGCACAATGCCGGGGACTGCTGACGAGCGAGAAATTGTCTTATGAAATAGCTGAAGGCTATTGTAAGCGCGGAATTCCTTGTGATGTTATTTACCAGGACATAGGCTGGACACAGTATTTGCAGGATTTTGAGTGGCGGAAAGGGAACTACGAGAATCCGAAAAAGATGCTTGCAGACCTCAAGGATATGGGCTTCAAGGTGGTGGTTTCGCAAGATCCGGTCATTTCACAAGCCAATAAGCGGCAATGGGAGGAAGCCGATAGGTTAGGGTATCTGGTAAAGGACTCCACCAACGGCAGGAGTTATGACATGCCCTGGCCCTGGGGCGGTAATTGTGGCGTAGTGGACTTCACCCTTCCTGCTGTGGCAGACTGGTGGGGAGCTTATCAGCAGAAGCCCATTGATGATGGCATTGCCGGTTTCTGGACTGATATGGGTGAACCTGCCTGGAGCAATGAGGAGCAGACGGAACGCCTGGTGATGAAACACCATTTGGGCATGCATGATGAGATTCACAATGTTTATGGTCTTACGTGGGATAAGGTGGTGAAGGAGCAGTTTGAAAAACGGAATCCTAACCGTCGCGTATTTCAGATGACACGTGCCGCTTTTGCGGGCTTGCAACGCTATACTTTCGGCTGGACCGGTGACTGTGGAAACGGTGATGACGTGACGCAGGGTTGGGGACAGATGGCCAATCAGATTCCGGTACTGTTGTCTGCCGGTTTGGGAATTATTCCTTTTACTACTTGTGACATTACCGGTTATTGCGGAGATATAGAGGATTATCCTGCGATGGCTGAACTTTATACGCGGTGGATACAGATGGGCGCTTTCAATCCCCTGAGCCGCATTCATCATGAGGGCAACGTGGCTGTGGAGCCGTGGCTGTTCGGCGAAGAGGCCGAGAAGAATGCCAAGGCAGCCATCGAATTGAAGTATCGTCTTTTGCCTTATATCTATACGTATGCCCGCGAAGCACACGAAACGGGGTTGCCTCTCATGCGACCGATGTTTCTGGAATATCCGGCAGATATGGAAACGTTCTCTACGGATGCCCAGTTCATGTTTGGCAGCGAACTGCTGGTTGCTCCGGTGGTAAAGAAAGGAGCGCGAAACAAGAATGTGTATCTTCCTGAAGGAACTTGGATTGACTACAACAACAAACACACAGCATATAGCGGTGAGCAATGGATGACGGTGGATGCTCCCCTCAATACTATTCCTATGTTTGTAAAGCAGGGAAGTATCATACCTCAAATGCCGGTCATGAACTATACGGATGAGAAACCGGTCTATCCGGTTACGTTTGAGATATTTCCTGCTGCAGCGGGCAGTGAAACTACCTTCTCGCTTTATGAAGATGCAGGAACTGATTTAGGATATTTGCGTGGAGAGTTCATGCGCACTCCTATTACTTGCCAGACTACCGACAAAGGCTATACGCTGAAAGTAGGTACACGGACTGGTGAGAAATATAGCTTACCCGGCCAACGAAACCTGATGTTCTGCATCTATACGGAACAGATGCCGAAAACAGCTTTGCTGGACGGTCAGAAAATCAAGAAAACGAATGTCGGAAAGCTGGAAGAAAATCGGGAGACAGAGTTTACGATAACTGCCTGGTGTCCCGACAAGAAGCAGGGGACCTGCCTGCTGAGGTTGCCGGATGATGGAAAGGAACATATCATTGAGTTTGTCTATTAACACAAAAAACATATCATTATTATGAAGAAATTTGTACTTAGCGCGGCTTTGTTTTTTTCTGCCCTGGCGGGGAATGCTGAAGGCATTTCATCCCCTTCGGGCATGGTGAAGCTGGATTTTGAACTGACAAAAGACGGGAGACCAGCCTATCAGGTGGATTATAAAGGGGCTCCTGTCATCAATCCCAGTACGTTGGGATTGGAACTGAAAGGAACTACCAGCCTGATGGATGGTTTCAAAGTAGTAAGGACTTCTACTTCCACTTTCGATGAAACCTGGCAACCGGTGTGGGGGGAGACAAAAGATATCCGCAACCACTACAACGAATTGCTGGTAGAACTTGAACAACCGTCTACCACTCGTTTTATGAATATCCGTTTTCGGGTATATGATGACGGCGTGGGATTCCGTTATGAGTTTCCGCAACAGAAGAATCTGGTTTATTTTGTGATAAAGGAAGAGCATTCCCGGTTTGCCATGACCGGCGACCATACTGCCTGGTGGATTCCGGGAGATTATGATACCCAGGAATATGATTATACGGAGTCCAAACTCTCTGAAATCCGTGGACTGCTGCAGGGAGCTGTGAGTGACAATGCGTCACAAACTGTCTTTTCGCCGACAGGTGTCCAGACTTCCATACAGCTTAAAACAGCTGATGGAGTGTACCTTAACCTGCACGAGGCAGCCTTGGTGGACTACTCTTGCATGCATCTCAACCTGGATGACAAGAACCTCGTTTTTGAATCCTGGCTGACTCCGGATGCTCAAGGAAATAAAGGGTATATGCAGTCTCCCTGCCATACTCCCTGGCGTACGGTCATAGTCAGTGATGATGCCCGCGAGATACTGGCCTCCAATTTGATTCTCAATCTGAATGAGCCTTGTAAGTATGATGATACCTCCTGGATTAAGCCGGTGAAATATGTCGGCGTATGGTGGGAAATGATTGCAGGGGGAAAGCCCTGGGCATATACTTTTGACCTCCCTTCTGTGAAACTGGATGATACGGACTATTCCAAGGTGAAACCGAACGGCATTCATCCGGCCAACACGGCTAATGTGAAGAAGTACATAGACTTTGCTGCCGAACACGGTTTTGACCAGGTATTGGTGGAGGGTTGGAATACGGGTTGGGAAGACTGGTTCGGTAATTCCAAGGATTATGTTTTCGATTTCGTGACTCCTTATCCCGATTTTGACATCAAGTATCTGAATGAATATGCTCATTCCAAGGGTGTCCGTCTGATGATGCACCATGAAACATCGGCTTCCGTCCGTAACTATGAGCGGCACATGGAAGCTGCCTACCGTCTGATGAATAAATATGGATATAATTCGGTAAAGAGTGGCTACGTAGGCAATATGATTCCCCGTGGCGAGCATCACTATGGACAATGGATGAACAACCATTACCTATACGCCGTGACCGAAGCTGCCAAACACAAGATAATGGTCAATGCCCATGAAGCGGTACGTCCGACTGGTTTATGCCGTACCTATCCCAATCTGATAGGCAATGAATCTGCCCGAGGCACGGAGTACGAGGCTTTTGCTGGTAACAAGCCCTTCCACACAACGGTACTTCCGTTTACCCGTTTGCAGGGTGGTCCGATGGACTATACGCCCGGTATCTTTGAAATGGACATCAATAAGTTGAATCCGAACAGCCATACGCATGCCAATACTACCTTGGCGCGTCAGCTGGCACTTTATGTCACTATGTACAGCCCTCTACAAATGGCTGCCGACCTTCCTGAGAATTATGAGCGTTTCATGGATGCTTTCCAGTTCATCAAAGATGTGGCTGTGGATTGGGACGACAGCCGCTATCTGGAAGCTGAGCCGGGACGTTACATCACTGTTGCCCGTAAGGCAAAAGGTACGAATGACTGGTTTATCGGTTGTACCAGCAGTGAGCACGGACATGCTTCAACTCTGAAACTGGACTTCCTGGATGCAGACAAGCAGTATATTGCAACCGTCTATGCCGATGCAAAAGATGCCGATTATAAGACAAATCCGCAAGCTTATGTTATCCGTGAAGGTATCGTTTCTCCCAAAACGGTCTTGAAACTGAAAGCTGCTTCCGGTGGCGGCTATGCCATCAGCATCATGGAGGTGAAAGATAAATCTGTATTGAAGGGACTGAAGAGGCTTTCCGGGAATATCTGATTTACGGGCATAAAAAAAGGAGTACCGCTGTACTCCAACCTTTGTTAACCTTAAATCTAATACTATGAAAAACACATTGCATAAAGCGTTAAAGAAGGTTTTGACACATTCCCCTTACCCTTTTACTTCCTGATACATAAATCTTTTAATGCTCTTCTTTGCCGTTTTCTCGAACTCCTCGAAGTGTATCTTGACTTTTGTTATCTGGCAGTAGGCCGGTAATTGCAGATTCAATTCATTCCGATTGTCCTCCATAACCTTTTCGATGTCCGATTGTTCCATACCATGGGCGAATGCATCGTCAAAATCCGGATAGATAAGAGCCACGAGCTTGTCGTTCTGCAATACGATCAGTGATTCGGACACATAGGGCATGTTGTTCAGTTTGCTTTCAATCTCTTCGGGATAGATGTTCTGGCCACTGGCTGTGAGCAACATGTTCTTGCTGCGTCCACGGACAGTGACATATCCTTCGGTATCCATCGTTGCAAGGTCGCCGGTGTGCAGCCAACCGTTTACATCGATGATTTGGGAAGTCGCTTCGGCATTTTTGTAATAGCCCAGCATCAGATTGGCACCTTTACAGATTATTTCTCCTGCCACGTTCTGAGGGTCGGGAGAGTCTATCTTTACTTCCATGCGGGTGGTTGCCTTGCCACAAGAGGCCAGTTTCAATGTTTCCCAGCGGCTGGAACAAATGATGGGGCCGCATTCCGTCATTCCGTATGCAATGGTATAGGGGAAACCTATCTGCTTCAGGAAGCGTTCCACTTCGGCATTGAACGGTGCTCCTCCGATGATTATTTCATCGAAATTACTGCCGAATACTTCCATTGCCTTTTTGCGCATGTCAGCCTTGATTTTATCGTTGACAATGGGCATCCGCAATAGCAGCTTGCCTATTTTATTGTCTATCCGGGGCAGGATATCCTTCTTGATAATCTTTTCTACGATAAGCGGTACACACGAAATGACCCGTGGCCTGATTTCGGAGAATGACTGTGCAATAATCTTGGGAGACGGCATACGGGTAAGGAAATACAGATGGGCGCCTGCGGAAAAACCGTATAGAAAATCGTACACCATACCAAATACATGTCCCAGAGGCAGCATGGATACAATATGGTCGCCCGGACGTACGGGGAGCATCTCATGGCAATATGCAACATTGGACCAAAGGCTGCGATAGGGGAGCATGACCCCTTTGGAATATCCCGTGGTGCCCGAAGTATAGTTGATGACAGCCAGTTCTTCGGGTGATTCCTCCTTGCGGTAGCTGATATGCTCGGGGCGGAAATTCTTGGGGAAACGTGTGCCATAGAGGACGTTGCGATGTTCGAAAGCCTCCATCAGCTGCTCGTTGCGGCAAACTACCGGAGTGAAGTCCGTCAGCAGTACGATACCCATCAGCAGGGGCATTGCCTCTTCATTGAGGTTTTCCCATGCCCGGTCGCCGACAAACAGCAGCTTGGCTTCGGAATGGTTGACGATGTTGTGGATATTGTCGGCCTTGAACTCATGCAGAATGGGAACAATGACAGCTCCATAGGTAACCGTCGCCAGAAAAGCGACTGCCCAATGTGCACTGTTACGTCCGCAAACGGCAATCTTGTCACCGGGCCTGATGCCGGCGCTTTCCAATACGATATGGAATTTGGCTATTTTCCGTGCTACATCTTTGTATTGCAGTGTAATTCCTTTGTAGTCTGTCAGGGCGTTGCGATCCCAGTTTTTAATAATGCTTTGTTCTATATAATCGATGAACCCTTGTTCTTGTTCCATTCAGCTGTTGCACACTTTAGTTAAAACTGCGCAAAGATAGGTCTTATAGTGATGCAAAGCAAATAGTTTCCACTTTTTTCTTACCCTGGAACGGATAGAAACTTATCTGTAATTCTTATTCCTTGCTATTTTCCGAAATAAGAAGCAGCTTGTCACCGGCATGAAGTTTTAATGTTCCGTTCGGAATGAGGTACTCATCGCCACGTTTTACAATCATCACCAGTGTGCCTTTGGGCAGGTTCATGTCTTTCAGGGTGTCTGCCTGCTCCAGCATTTCTTGTGTAATGGTCATGTCGTGCAAGTTGGAGTCAATCTCTTCGGGCAGTTCAACTCCGAAATCATTTCCGGTCTTTTCCAGCGGGGTGGAGAGGCCAAGCAGCCGGGCTACCCAGGAGACTGTGGTACCCTGGATGACCAGTGAGACGATGGTTATGAAAAATACGATGTTGAAGATGACATGGGCGCCGGGCACATTAGCCACCACGGGATAGGTGGCAAAGATAATGGGTACTGCGCCACGTAATCCTACCCACGATACGAATAGCCGTGACTTGAGGGTGATTCTCTTGCCAAAAGGCAGCAGGCAGAGAAAAACACTGAGAGGGCGTCCCACGACAATCATGAAGACGCCGATGAGCAATGCCACGACTGCAACTTCCAGCATCTCATGGGGGTTGACGAGCAGACCGAGGCAGAGGAACATGATGATTTGGAAAAGCCAGGTCAGTCCGTCCATAAAAGTATAAATCTCTTTCCGGTACATGATTTTGTTATTGCCTACCATCATTCCGGCGATATACACGGCCAGGTAACCGTTGCCTTTCAGCAGGTCGGTGATGGAGAAGGTGAAGAATACAAAAGACAGCAACAGGATAGGATAGAGTGCCTGGTTGTCTATATTCAGCCGGTTCAGCATAAGGATAGCCAGCTTTCCGAGGAAATAACCGGTTGCGGCACCGACAATGAACTGTATGGCAAAAGAGCCTAATATCTGGGGAACTCCCATTCCGGAGGACTGGATGAATTGAATCAGCACGATTGTCAGCATATATGCCATCGGGTCGTTACTACCGCTTTCCAGTTCCAGCATGGGGCGCAGATTATGCTTCAGGTTCATTTTTTGTGAACGCAGAATGGCGAATACAGAGGCTGAGTCGGTAGATGACATGGTGGATGCAAGCAAAAGGGAGGTTATCAACGGCAGGTGGATGTTGGTCCAGCTCATGCCGGACAGCCACCAGATAAATAATCCGGTAAAAAGGGCCGTGAGCAGCACTCCTGCAGTTGACAAAACAATGCCGGGAGTCAATATGGGCTTTATCTCCGTAAACTTGGTGTCCATGCCACCGGAGAACAGAATGATGCTGAGTGCAACCATGCCGATGAACTGTGCTTCCTTGGCGTTGTGGAACTGCAATCCCAATCCGTCACTGCCGAACAGCATGCCGACGACAAGAAAAAGCAATAATGCAGGCACTCCGAAACGGTAGCCGGTCTTGCCGACAATGATGCTGACGAAAAGTAATATGGAACCTATAAGTAGTATGTTTCCTGCTGTAAATATCATAAATTCTATGCTATATAGTTTGAAATGTGATGTTTCTTATGTCTAATAGTACAAAGATATGCATTGTGTTTAACAAATACAAATCTAAAATAGTTCAATTGAACTTTAAAATAAAGGTGGTTTCTTTACCGGGCAATAAGGATAAATTTCCGCCGGAAAGCCTCATTATTTGCCGGGAAATACTCAATCCAATACCGCTTCCACCCTCTTTGGTCGTAAAGAAGGGGATAAATATGTGTTCGGCAATGTCATTGGGAATGGCAGGTCCGTTGTTGGAAATTTCTATCAGTATGGCTTCCGCTTCATTGCAGTAGGCACGTATGTTGATATGTCCTTCTTTATCTGTATTTTTATCCGATTCGATGGCTTGTATGGCATTTTTCAGTAAGTTGATGACTACTTGTGATACCAGGTTCTCATCGGCATATAGAATGAGGTCGCTTGGCGCGATGTCCGTATGAAAGGTGACCCGGACATCGGGGTGCTGGTGACGGGCGAGTTCGACCATCCGCTCGATAAAACTTTTTACATAGAACAAGGATGGTTCGGGGGTGGGAATACGGGTGAATTTCCGGTATGATTCCACAAAAGAGAGCAGGCCCTTGCCCGTGCTGCTGATAGTCTGCAGGCCGTTTCTGATTTCTTCTTTGGAAACTTGCGCTTCGGTCAGTCCCAGCAGTGTATCGCTTAGGGAGGTTATGGGAGTGACGGCATTCATTATTTCGTGCGTCAGTACGCGGGTAAGCCTAATCCAGGAATCTATTTCCTTTTCATCCAGCTCGTTGTTGATGTCGTTCAGGGCGAGGATGCGAAGATGCTCTTTACGGACTGTAATGTCGCTGACGCGGACAGACATGTTTACAGTGCCTCGTTCGTTGTTGAAAGGCATTTGCAATTTGTCTCCCGGGCGGCAATTGGCAAGAAGGGACGAAAGACGCGGATCCACGCGGTTCAGCTGGCTGACGTGGGTAAAGACATTGAGGCCCAGCAAACGGAGGGCTTCACTGTTTTTTTGATATACGGCACCATTGTCGTTCAGGACAAGGATACCGGTATTCACGCAGTCCAGAATGAGTTCGTAGTACTTTTCTTGCTGGGCTGTTTCACTTTTCACATTATAAAGTATATGGGCAACCCGGTTCAATGCACGGTTTACGAGGCGTGCGTCGGCAGTGTTTTCCGTTTCGGAGAAGTGGATGGCATTGTCGTTGTTTTCGATGGCGTCGAGCATGAAAAGCACCTTCCGCACATGATGGCGGTATAACTTCTGCTGCCAGTACAAGGCTATGGGAAGCAGCGCGGTACAGAGCGCGCCCCAAAATACGTCTACAGTCCACATCACCCCTGCAAGGAGTGCTACTGCCAGACTGACGGCAACGCGGAATGAATAATTAAAGGCCATACTTCTTCATTTTGTTGTACAACGTCTGGCGGGTGATACCCAGCTGTGCGGCGACGGCAGAGAGATTTCCGCTGCATTTGTCGAGCGTCTTCCGTATCATCTGCATTTCCATTTCTTCGAGCGTGGATGCGGTTGCTTCGGGAGTGCCGGTTCGCCGTGCCAGCTGGAACAGTTCTGCAGGAAGGGTTTCGTTGTCACAGATGATAATGGCTTTTTCGATGGCATGTTCCAGTTCGCGGATATTGCCGTACCAGGGGTGGAGCGTAAGCTTCTCGCAGGCGCCGTCCGTCAGCTTGACGGGGGGCTTGTCATATTGCTTGCAGAAGCGGGCGATGAAAAGTTCTGCAAGGGGGATGATGTCTTCGGGCCGCTCGCGCAACGAGGGTATCTCAAGATGTATCGTGTTGATGCGGTATAGCAGGTCCTCGCGAAATTCGCCTTTTGCCACCATCTCGGGCAGATTGCGGTTTGTAGCGCAAATCAGCCGTATGTCTACGGGAATGGGAGTGTTGCTGCCTACACGGACAATGCTGCGGCGTTGGATGGCGGTCAGCAGTTTGGCTTGCAGATGGTAGGGGAGATTGCCTATTTCATCGAGAAAGAGGGTGCTGTGCCCGGCTGCTTCGAACTTGCCGGCACGGTCGGCATGGGCATCGGTGAAAGAGCCTTTCACGTGGCCGAACAGTTCGCTTTCGAAAAGGCTTTCGGTGACTGCACCCATATCCACACTTACCATGTCCTGCCGGTTGCGCGGTGAAAGGGAGTGGATTTCGCGTGCCAGCATCTCTTTACCGGTGCCGTTCTCGCCCGTAATAAGAATATTGGCATCGGTAGAGGCCACTTTTTCCACCAAGAGGCGAAGTTGCTGCATGGCGGAGCTGTTTCCCCAATACATGTTGCGGATATCCGCAAGCGGGTGGTTGTTTTCTGCCGTACGTCTGGCATTTGGGCCGTTGGCCGGAGATTTTGTTTCAGAAGCTGATACGGCATTCAGTAAGGTTTCCACCAGTTTCTGGTTGTTCCAGGGTTTCACGACGAAGTCTGTGGCTCCTTCCTTGATTCCCCGTACGGCAAGGTCAATGTCGGCATAGGCGGTAAACAGCACTACGGGCAGGGTGGGACATTGCTTCTTTATTTCATGGAGCCAGTATAGTCCCTCGTTGCCGGTATTGATGCCCGAGGTGAAGTTCATGTCAAGAAGAACCACTTGCCATGACCTTTCCCGCAATACGCTGGGCAGGGTTACGGGAGAGGGAAGTGTGATTATCCCTTCAAAATATGGCTTCAACAAAAGCTGCAAGGCGGTAAGTACGCCTCGGTTATCATCGACAATCAGGATGTTTCCATTTTTTTTTGCCATAAACTATTTCTGTTTTCTGCAGGCAAAGTTAATGATTTATCTGTATTATATTCGGTAAATCTCTCAGTTTTCAAAGTATTAAGATTCTCCTTCTCATTTAGCAAATCCTTATGCCGCTTTATTTTATATTTTTGCTTACTAAGAATTAATCGTCCGACAGTTGTTGAATTATCGTCCGACAGCTGTCGGACGATAATTCAACAACTGTCGGACGATAATATAACGATTGTGGGACGGATAGATTTAAGTAAAACAGAAATTAGTTGGCAGCAACTTCAGTAAGAGTTCATGGCGGTACTGAAAAAAGAACTTATAGCAGTTGCAGTTTGATGCCAAACGACAAGCTCAGATAATCCTTGGGTTTCAGATATTTGTTGGTGAAAGCGCTGACTACATATAGGTCACATGTACTTATTTCATAGAAGAAAGTGATTTCCTTGGCCGTGAACCGTCGTTGCGGGTCGATGTCGTAAGTGATGCGCTGTCCTAAGAATACATGGATGCGTACCTTGGAGGAGAAACCATAATATCCTTTAGGGTAGCGTTCCGGCTCATTGACCCAGAACTCATCGCCGAATACCGTGTTCAGATACATGCCGCAAGCCAGCGGTTCTACAGAAAAACGGCTCTGTTTTATTTGCAGGCTCCAGGGAAGGTAGTTCTGCTTGACGGTGAATGTCAGCTTGGTACGTTTGGAGTCATATTTGGGCAATACTCCGAAGAATACGTCTGTTTCCCATTGGTTTCTTCTGCCGTAATCCCATCCGGTACCGAATGACAGCAACCCCATATTGCCGGCAAACTGAATTTTTGTGTGCGTCGGAATCAGGGCCTCCCAATGCCTGCGGTAGCGGTGTACGCGGCGGTCATAACGGCTCTCCCTAGTCTGGCTTTCAATGATGGTATCCGGTTGCGGGTCCATCCATACGGTATCGTGTTCTATGATGAAGATGGTATCTCTCTCTTGTGAAAAAGCAGAAAAAGAGCATACCGACAAGAAGACGACGGCGCATGCCAGGTGATTAATAATATGCCACTTCGCGTTCATATCCGTCGGGGGTTATGGTGAATATATAGTAATTGCGGTTCTTCATGCAGTCGCTCATGTAATACATTATCCCATCTTCAAAGAGGTCTTTCTCGAAACGATGGTGTTCGTGTGCGGATGTACAGAACTGCAGTCCGGGAAATTCCTTGATGTAACGCTGGAATACGTGTGCCACATTATTGTTGAACTCGTTGCAGAACGGGCGTATATGCATGGACACAACGGTTTTATCGAATTCCTCTTCACGGTCGCGTATCTGTGCGGCAAGAAATTCGAAGTCGGGAATGGGGCGGGAGTAGTCGAATTCGATGGCGTTGGTATTCAGGCAGACAAACTTTACCCGTCCTGCAATGAAGGAGAAATTGGGGTCTCCGAATATTGCACGATAAGTCTCTTCGCCCGTGCCCAGGCAGTCGTGGTTGCCGAGAAGTACCACATAGGGTATCTTTAGCTTGTTCATAATGTCCCGTTGCCAAAGGAACTCGTCTGTTACACCGAAGTCACTGACGTCTCCACCATGAATGACGAAATCTATGTCGTCCCGCTTGTTGAGGTGGCTTACAAAGTCGTCGGTCTCGTCATACCAGCGCTGGGAGTCACCCATTGTTACGAACCGGATTGTTGTCTTGTTCTGGCAGTTCTGCTCTATTTGGGCAATGTTGTGGGCATTGACATCGGTTTCACCGCTGATGTGTACATCGTAAGGGTGATAATCTATCATGTCGCAGCCGGCCATGAGCAGGCATAGGAATGAAGGATATAAGAGTTTGGGGAATTTCATGTGCAGGTGCTTCATTTAATGTTTATACTCTATCTTTAGAAAACTGTGGGCAAAGGTAAAGTTTTCATTCTTATGGATTCTTTTCTAATTTCCCTTTTTTTTGTTCTATGAGGCTGAACAGAGATTCGGCCTCTGTCTAATTTTTAGACGGGAGTGTCTAAAAATTAGACACCTTTGTCTTCTTCTGAAATGCAATATGCATTGATAATCAGATTTGTGCATTCTTTGGCACGCTTTCTGCAATATGAAAAGCAAGAAAATATATCTAATAAACGATAAACGGAATGAAACAAATCTATTATGTAATTCAGACTTTGCTGCGGGGACGCGGTTCGAATATCATCAAGGTCATTTCTTTGGGATTGGGATTGACGATGAGTATTCTGCTTTTCTCCCGCGTGGCATATGAACAGAGTTTTGACACTTGCTTCAAGGATTATGATAACTTGTATCAGGTATGGTCGATATTCTCGGTGAAAGGAGAGAAGTTTGAGCCTCAGGAGTGGAATTGCGGTCCCGTGGCAGGGGCCATTTTGGAGAACTTCCCCAAAGAGGTGGAGTCGGCAGTAAGTTTGAGCACGTCTATGGTATCTGCTCCTCTTTACAATGGAAGCGTGCGTCTTGATGACAGGAAGATTGCAGCCGATTCGCTGTTCTTCCGTACCATGGGTATCGACGTCCTGAACGGGAATCCCGAAAAGGACTTGGTGCAGAAGGATATTATTTTCTTGAGTGAACGCTTTGCAAGGAAAGTGTTCGGTGAGGAGAATCCTATAGGGAAAACGCTTAATTATGACCATCAGTTTGACCTGACGGTGAAGGGAATCTATGCCAATTTGCCTGAGAACGCCACAATCAATCCGGAAGCGGTTATCTCGATGCCTACCTTGTGGAGCCGCAACTGGAATAACTACTCGTGGAGCGGGGGAGACAGTTGGGTAGAGTTTATCCGTTTCCGTCCCGGTGCCGACAAATCTGTTGTCAATGCGCGTATTGATGCCATGATAGACAAATATCGCCCGGCAGAAGATAAGAAAGAGTACGGTTACACGGCTTTTGTGCAGCCCATCCGTGATACATACCGCAATTATGATGATGTGCAGCGGATGCGTGTCATCATGAGCATTCTTGGTTTTGCCATTCTTTTCATTGCGGCGTTGAACTATGTGCTGATTTCCATTTCCTCTTTGAGCTACCGCGCCAAGTCGGTAGGCGTACATAAATGCAGCGGTGCGAGCGGTGGCACGGTTTTCAGCATGTTTTTGCTGGAAACGGGTATCATCATTGTGGCGGCATTGCTGCTGATGGCGTTGATAATGCTCAACTTCCGCGATTTTGTGGAAGACACGGTCGTTGTAAAGCTCTCCACCTTGTTGGCTCCGGAGCGTATCTGGGTACCGTTGTCGGTAGTGCTTCTGCTGTTTATGGTGGGAGGCGTGTTGCCGGGCCGGCTCTTTGCGCGTATTCCCGTGTCGCAGGTGTTCTGCCGCTATACCGAGGGGAAGAAGGGCTGGAAGCGTCCGTTGCTGTTTGTCCAGTTTGCAGGCGTGGCATTCATCAGTGGATTGATGTGTGTGGTGATGTCGCAATATCAGTATGTACTGAAAAAGGATATGGGGTATAATCCCAAGCAGATAGCCATAGGCAATGCCTACTGGGATAATGAAGCGACGCGTGACGCGGCTTATCAGTTCTTCAAAGGATTGCCCTACGTGGAAGCGGTGTCCAGTGCCAACAGCACACCCATTAGCGGATATAGCGGTTCGATGATTCATAGTGAGAGCGGGCAGGCACTGTTCTCTTGCCGCTCTTCTTATTTCATGCGCGAGGACTTTCCTGCCTTGATGGGCATGACTATGAAGACGGGACGTATGGCGCGCGATAAAGAGGAAGTCGTGGTGAACGAGACCTTTGCCGAGATGATGCGTTGGGGAGACGACGTCGTAGGCCGTACGGTATATACCGAAGGGAATACATTCAAGGTCGTAGGGCAGTTGAAGGATTTCCAGATAGAGAGTTTCAGAACCGAGAAGATGCCTTTCATAGCCCGGGGAAACAAGAATTTTTATGGAACGGTACATGTCCGTTTGAAAGAACCCTTTACCGAAAATCTGCAGAAGCTGAACCGCGATGTAGCCGAGGCTTTCCATGACCAGACTATTGACTTTACCGGCTATGAGAAAAGAATAGAGAATAGTTATAATTCTGTCCGTGTATTCCGTAATGCCACTTTGATGGCGGCAGTGACCATGTTCTTCATCATGCTGATGGGGCTGATTGGGTATACCACCGATGAGGTGCGCCGCCGCAGCAAGGAGATTGCCATCCGTAAAGTGAACGGGGCAGAGGCTTCCAGTATCTTGGAAATGCTGTCGAGGGATGTACTTGTGGTGGCGGCTCCGGCAGTTGTCATCGGTACGGTATTGGCATGGTATGTCAACGGAATGTGGATGGAACAGTTTGCGGAGCGTATTCCCATCAGTTGGGCAGTATACGTACTGGTAGTGATGGCCAATTTGGTGATTATCGTAGCCTGCGTACTTTGGAAGTCCTGGCGGATAGCGAACGAGAACCCGGTAAACAGCATTAAGAGCGAATGATAATAATATTAATACATAGAATATCATGATTGAAATTAACAACATCAGCAAAGTATTCCGTACTTCGGAAGTAGAGACAGTAGCATTGAACCACGTCAGCCTCGATGTAAAGGAGGGGGAGTTTGTAGCCATTATGGGACCGTCAGGTTGCGGCAAGTCCACCTTGCTGAACATCCTCGGGCTGCTGGACAATCCTACGGAGGGCAGTTACAAGCTGCTCGGTCAGGAAGTAGCGGACTTGAAGGAAAAGGAACGTACCCGTGTGCGCAAGGGCAAGCTGGGATTCGTGTTCCAGAGCTTCAACCTGATAGACGAACTGAACGTCTACGAGAATGTGGAACTTCCCCTTACGTACCTCGGCGTGAAGGCAAGTGAGCGCAAACGCATGGTAGAGGATATTCTGAAGCGGATGAACATCAGCCACCGTGCCAAACACTTCCCGCAACAGCTTTCCGGCGGTCAGCAGCAGCGTGTGGCGATAGCCCGTGCGGTCGTAACCAATCCCAAGCTGATACTCGCCGATGAGCCTACCGGTAACTTGGACTCCAAGAACGGAGCTGAGGTGATGAATCTGTTGACAGAGCTGAATAAAGAGGGTACTACGATTATTATGGTGACCCACAGCCAGCACGACGCCTCGTTTGCACACCGCACGATACATCTTTTCGACGGTAGTGTGGTGGCAAGTGTGGCAGCGCAGGATTTGTAACGGACTTTTAAAACAACTTCCATGAGACAACTATATTACACTCTCCAGACATTGATACGAGGAAAAGGCTCCAACCTCATCAAGATTGTTTCTCTGGGACTGGGGTTGGCAGTCAGTATCCTCATTTTTTCCCGTCAGGCATTCGAGCTCAATTATGATACCTGCTACAAGGACCATGAACGTTTGTGTCTTGTCAAAACAGTATGGTATTACAACAACGAGTATCATCCTTCGCATATAACTCTTGGACCGGTGGCTGGTACCATTGCAGAAAACCTGCCTGACGAGGTGGAGAGTGTTACCGTCACTCAGCAATGGTGGAGCAATTCGGCTTGGTTTGCCAATGAACGCCGTTTCCAGACCAATGCCATGACGGCCGATTCTTGTTTCTTTGCCACTATGGGCATTGATGTTGTCAGTGGAGACCCTCGCGAGCTGAATAATCCGGAGGTAGTCTTCATCAGCAGGGAGCTGGCCGGCAGCATGTTTGCCGATAAGAATCCCATCGGGCAGACGGTGGTCTATAACAAACAGATGCCAATGACCGTGAAGGGCATTTTTGAAGATTTTCCCGAAAACTCCAGTTTCTATGGAAGTGGTGTCGTGATGTCTCTGGCTACCTCCTTCAAGCATCATTGGGGATACTGGGGGTGGGGAGGTGGAGACAGCTATATGTCCTTTGTCCGTCTGCGCCCGGGGGTGCAACTGGACGATGTGAACACCCAAATAGAGAAACTTGCCGAGCAGGTGCGCAAGAGCGATGATGTGTTTATCAGTCTGGTTCCGATAAAGGACTACCGTATGGAATTTGGTATCAGTACCATGCGTATGGTATGGATTCTGTTGACGCTGGGAACCGCCATACTTTTTATTGTGGCGATGAATTATGTGCTTATTTCCATCTCAGCCATGAACCGTCGTGCCAAAGCTATAGGCGTACATAAATGTAGTGGGGCAAATACGGGAACTATTTTCGGTATGTTCTTATGGGAGACCGGAGTCATCATGCTTTTTTCCTTGCTGCTTGTAGCGCTGCTTCTATTTAATTTCCGTGAGCCGTTGGAGGACATGCTCGACGTTAGTCTTGCCGGTCTTTTCTCTTGGGAAAACATTTGGGCACCGCTTTCAGTGATAGTCATTTTGTTTATGATAGGCGGCATGTTGCCCGGGCAGCTTTTTGCCCGCATTCCGGTGACGCAGGTTTTCCGCCGGTACACCGAAGGCAAGAAAGGCTGGAAACGTCCGCTCTTGTTTGTGCAGTTTGCCGGTACCTCCTTTATTTTCGGCTTGTTGGGGCTGGTGCTTATGCAGAGCCATTACATCACCAATAAAGAACGTGGATTCGATTACCACCGGGTGGCTTATGCTTCGGGCGTATCCTTTGACTCGGATGCGGAAAGCGATGCCAATCGTAGTGTGATGCTTTCTTTGCCTTATGTGGAAGATGGAGCTTGTAGCAGTAATCTTCTTACAGACGGATTGAGCGGAGAAGGGGTTACGACTGATAACGGGCAGTGGATGAGCATGCGTTGGGTGGAATTTGGCAAGGACTATGCCCCGTTTATGAAGTTGGAATTTGCGGAAGGCAAGAATATGGATGCCCCTGGGCAGATATTGGTCAATGAAACATTTTTGAAAATGATGCATTGGGAAGATAAACCGATAGGCAGGCAAGTGCGCAACGGCGATCGCATAGCGGGCAATATTGTAGGTGTACTGAAAGACTTTGCCACATCCAATGCCGCTTATGTGGCGGTGCAACCTATGTATGCAACTTATCTTGACCGATTTTCCGGAAACATCCAATTACGTCTGAAAGAGCCTTTTGACGATAACCTCAAGCGTTTGAACGAAGACATGGAAAAGCTGTTTCCCACCCGTGACATTGTATTTTCCTCGTTCCAAAAGGTCATTGACGACCAGAACAGTACCGTCACGGATTTCCGTAATGCAGCTTTACTGGCTGCCATAACCATCCTTTTTGTTACGTTAATGGGGTTGATTGGCTACATCAATGACGAGATACAACGCCGCAGCAAGGAAATTGCCATCCGTAAAGTGAATGGTGCGGAAGCGTCATCCATTCTCCGGCTTTTCTCGAAGGATATATTCTGGATATCCTTGCCGGCCGTTTTTCTTGGAGGGCTGGGAGCCTGGTATATAGGCGGTGTCTGGATAGAGCAGTTTGTGGAGGGAGTGGATTTTGGTATCTGCGGATTCTTGCTTATTGCATGCATTGTACTATTGTTCATCATCGGTTGTGTAGTATTCAAGGCATGGCGGATTGCCAATGAGAATCCGGTAGACAGTATCAAGAGTGAATAAAGAATAACTTCAGGAAATTATGAGGCGGCACATTTATTATACATTACAAAGCTTGTTGCACAAGCAAGGTTCCAATGCCATTAAGATTGTATCTTTGGCATTGGGACTGCTGATGTCTGTATTTCTATTTGCACGGATTGCATTCGAGTTGAGTTTTGATAACTTTTATCATGATTCGGATAACCTTTATATTGTGAAGACGGGTTGGTTAAAAAATGGAGTGTTGGAAGGTAACGAAAGTCGCTTTACCATCATTCCGATTCCGGCTGCCATTGCCGAAGAGTTTCCGGAACAAGTGGAAAGTAGCACAGTGAGCTGTTCTCTTTTTGATAATAGTTTCCAGTTGGGTGAGCGCCAATTAGATATGTCCACGGTGATGGCAGATACACTTTATTTTTCTGTACTCGGTTTGGAGATGATAGAAGGCAATCCACAGGATTTGGCGGGTCCGGATGTCGTATTCCTTTCCGCCAAGTCAGCAAAGGAGGCCTTCGGTGACGAAAATCCGATAGGGAAAACACTGCGTTATGATTTTTGGGGATATCAGACTACACTGCTCGTGAAGGGTATCTTTGCCGATATTCCGTTGAACACTTCTTTGGAGAGGCGTCCAGAGGCAATCATTTCTTTTCCTACTATAGGGCGGCATCTGAAGTGGAACCTAGGTTGGCAAAGCGGCGGAAACTACGACGGTTATCTCAGGCTGCGCAGCCCGCAGGATGCTGATTGGCTGAATGAGCGTATGTCCATAGCTATTGCCCGTCATATTCCACCGGAAAGTGGTTTAGAATTGAGCGTACGTATTGTCCCTATCCATAATCTGCATGTCGAGACTCCTCAAGTACGGAAGATGATTTGGATTATGTTCTTCCTGGGTATCGTGCTGCTTTTTACGACCGCATTGAATTATGTACTCGTTTCCGTGGCTTCGCTGACACAGCGTGCTAAGGCCATCGGTGTACACAAATGCAGCGGTGCTTCGGGAAGTAGCATCTTTTCCATGTTCATGGTAGAGACTGCTATAGTAGTAGGGCTTGCCTTGCTGCTCATTGGACTGCTGGTGTATATTTTCCACGAAAAAATGGAAGAATTGGCAGCTGTACCTCTCAGTGCTCTTTTTGACTGGCAGAATCTTTGGGCACCATTGTCGGTGATACTGTTACTGTTTATTTTAGGTGGTTGCCTGCCTGCCATGCTTTTCGCTCGTATTCCGGTGACACAAGTGTTCCGCCGCTACACTTCCGGGCGTCGTGGCTGGAAACGGGTACTGCTTTTTGTTCAGTTCATCGGAGCGGCATTCATTCTGGGGATGATGCTGATGGTCGTTTCACAGTACAGTTATGTAACGACGCGTGACCGTGGTTGGCGTCCTGAACGTGTGGCATATACCACCCAGCGGGAAGTGGATGGCAATAGCCTGCGTAGTCTTGTCGGCAGTTTGCCTTATGTGGAAGGAGTTGCTTCGGCAGAACGCCCTATATTGTGGTTCGGTTCTAACCAGCCAATTCTTGACAATCAGGGTAACGAGCTTTTCTATCCTCGTAATACCTGGTTCGACAGTGATTTTCTTCCTTTCATTGGTCTGAGACTGAAAGAGGGGCATAACTTGACGGGAGAAGGTCAGTTGCTTGTCAACAGTGTCTTTTGTGAGAAGATGAATTGGACAGACAGCCCCATAGGCAAGCGGGTGAATGATTATGGCACTGTTGTCGGGCTGTTAGACAGTTTCAGTTTTGCCGATATGCCCAACGATAATTTGCCGGTGATGGTGGAATGGACGGGGAAGACAGCTGCCACCCTGCATGTTCGCCTCAAAGAGCCATTGGATGAAAATCTCGCCCGCCTCAATGAAGAGATGCATCGGATTTATCCTCAGAAAAGCCTCGTATTCCGTTCGGTGGAGCAGGAAATGCGCAGTTATGCCGAGTCTGTACGGGTATTTCGTGATGTCACCCTGCTGGTTTCATTGACCATACTCTTTATCATTCTGATGGGACTGATAGGCTATGTGAATGATGAAATCCGCCTGCGTTCAAAAGAGATTGCCATTCGTAAAGTGAATGGAGCGGAGACGGAAAGTATTTTGCTGTTATTGTCAAGAGATGTGCTTTGGCTGGCCATTCCGTCTGTCGCCATAGGTATTGGGGGAGCATGCCGGGCCGGAAAGCTTTGGGCGAGCCAGTTCTCTGATGTTGTGCCATTCCCTATAGGCGGATATATTCTTGTAGGTTGTCTGTTGCTGTTGTTTATCGTTGTTACCGTGGTGTTGAAGGCATGGTGCATTGCCAATGAAAATCCGGTAAAGAGCATCAAGAGCGAATAAAGTTGCCGCAACATACATCATGCGTTTGGGGTAGACAGACCATCTGTTTGGGGCGAATAGATGATGTGTTTGGGCTGAATGAATGATATATTTTCGAACAATTTGTTTGTTATAACATAAAATGCAATATTTGCAGTAGAATAAATCACTTTCACCTCGCTTTTTCGGTAATTCCTGTGGGTAATCTTTTTACATATATCCACAATGCCACCGCTGCCGTTACAAAAGCAAAGAAGTCCGATACCGGCATACATATCCAGATGCCGTCCAGCCCAAAGTAATGCGGGAATATCAGTAGTCCCGGCAACAGATACAGTAATTGGCGTGTCAGCGACAAGAAGATACTGATTTTCGCCTTCCCGATGCTTTGGAAGAAATTGCCGATGACAATCTGTGCACCTACCAGCGGGAATATGGCTACGGCAATGCGTACGCCTCTGGAAGCAATATCTATCAACTCTTCATCACTGGTAAAGATGGCAGATATGGCATGGGGGAACAATTCGCAGATAAGGAAGCCGGTACTGGTGATACATACTCCGGCAATGATGGTCAGGCGCAGGGTAGCCTTCACACGGTCGTGCTTTTGCGCACCGAAGTTATAGCCTACAATCGGTTGCATTCCCATCGTCAGCCCCAATACAATCATTACATAGAGTACCAGCAGTCGGTTGATAATGCCATATGCCCCGATGGCCATATCGCCTCCGTACTGTTGGAGGCTGTTGTTTACGATAATCACAATGACACATGCCGTGACGTTCATCAGAAACGGTGACATACCGATGGATAATATACTACTGATGATACGTTTCTTCATCTTCCAGAACCCCCGTTGCAGACGTACCACACTTGTCTTTTGCAGGAAATGGCTCACTACCCACACCATGCCGATGAACTGCGAGATGACCGTTGCCGTTGCAGCTCCCCGTATTCCCCAGTCAAATTGGAAGATGAAAATGGGAGCGAGGATTATGTTGCAGACTACCGTTACCATAGACGTGAGCATCGCTTTCTTGGGATATCCCGTGGCACGCATGATATTGTTCAGGCCAATCATGGTATAAGTGACGGGGGTACCCAGTAATATCACCTGCATAAAGTCGCGGGCATATGGCAACGTATCATTGCTGGCACCGAAGAAGCGCAGGATGTCATCCAGAAAGATGAATGAAATACTGCCGAATAGGAATGCGTTGACCAGGCAGAACATCAGTGTGTTTCCCAATACTTCCGTTGCTCCGTCCAGGTCTTTCTGTCCCAACCGGATGGACGAAATGGTGGAGCCACCTGCCGATACCATCGTACAGAAAGCCACGACCAGATTCATCAGAGGGAAAGTAATGGCGAGTCCGGCAATGCCCATAGGACCTACGCCATGACCGATGAAAATGCTGTCGATGATGTTGTACAACGAAGTAATCGTCATGCCTATAATGGCCGGAATGGAGTACTGCACAAGCAGTTTGCCAATACGTTCGGTTCCTAATATATGCGCGTTGTTCATTTGATATGAGTCAATTAAGGAGCACAAAGGTAAGAAATATTTGTTTGATTCGCAGATTATTCCCACCTTTGTACACTATAATGTTTTGGTATTAACAGATTTAGGTAAAAGAAAGTTTATGGACACAACAAAAGCAACCGCCGTACTTTTTGATTTTGACGGCGTGGTGGTAGACACGGAGACACAGTACAGTCACTTCTGGCATGAAATGGGAAAGCAGTATTTGGGTATGGATGATATTGAAGGCAGGGTGAAGGGCCAGACGCTGGTCTATATTTATGATACCTTTTTTCCGGGCATGGCGAAGGAACAGGCCGAAATTACCGAACGGCTGAACCGCTTTGAACAGGAAATGTCATTCGACTTTATTCCCGGAGTGCTTGACTTCATTGCCGACCTACACCGGAATGGGGTGAAGACTGCCGTAGTGACCAGCTCCAACGAAGCGAAGATGGCAGCTGTCTATCGGGTTCATCCCGAAATAAAGACTCTTTTCGACCGTATCCTTACGGCCGAGATGTTTACGGCTTCCAAGCCTGCACCGGATTGTTTTCTGTTGGGTATGGAGGTTTTCGGCACAACTCCCGACACCACATATGTATTCGAGGATTCCTTCAACGGGCTGAAAGCCGGCATGGCTTCAGGAGCTACCGTTATAGGGTTGGCAACCACCAATTCCCGTGAAGACATAGCTCCGTTGTGTCATTATGTATTGGATGACTTTCAGGGATTCACTTACGATAAATTAACTCAATTGTACAAGTAATCAGAAAAAGGATTACCTTTGCGCCGAAAATTAAATTGAGTAATTGTAAATACTATCATGGGTTATATTTCAGACGACACTCGTAAAGTGACTACACATCGCCTTATCGAAATGAAACAGAGAGGCGAAAAAATATCAATGTTGACATCATACGACTATACTATGGCGCAGATTGTGGACGGTGCCGGGGTAGACGTGATTCTGGTGGGAGATTCCGCTTCCAATGTAATGGCAGGCAATGTCACCACGCTTCCCATCACGCTCGACCAGATGATTTATCATGGCAAATCCGTGGTTCGCGGTGTGAAGCGTGCCATGGTCATTGTCGACATGCCTTTCGGCTCTTATCAGGGCAACGAACTGGAGGGATTGGCTTCCGCTATCCGTATTATGAAAGAAAGCCATGCCGACGCCCTCAAACTGGAGGGAGGCGAGGAAATCATCGGTACGGTGAAGCGTATCCTCAGCGCCGGTATTCCCATCATGGGACATCTCGGACTGATGCCCCAATCCATCAACAAGTATGGAACATATACGGTCCGTGCGAAGGATGATGCCGAAGCCGAGAAACTGGTACGCGATGCGCATTTGCTGGAAGAAGCCGGATGCTTCGGACTGGTATTGGAGAAGATTCCTGCCGCATTGGCTGCCCGCGTGGCAAGCGAGCTGACTATACCCGTTATAGGCATCGGTGCCGGTGGCGATGTGGACGGCCAGGTGTTGGTGGTTCAGGATATGCTGGGTATGAATAACGGTTTTCGTCCCCGTTTCCTGCGTCGCTATGCCGACCTGCATACAGTGATGACGGATGCCATCAGCCGTTATGTATCCGATGTGAAGAATTTAGATTTCCCGAATGAGAAAGAACAGTACTAACAAACTCATGACACTCAATTTTTGGCGGATGTGTACGGCAAATCTGTTGCTGTTCATATCCGTCTATATGCTTTTCCCTTTGCTTCCTTTTGTGATGGGAGAGCAGTTGGGTGTTTCCGTCGGGCAGGCGGGCAGCATGTTTCTGGTCTTTGCGGTGGCCATGTTTGCTGTCGGTCCTTTCCATGCCTATCTGGTCGATGAATATAAAAGGAAACACGTGCTCCTTTACTCCGCACTCATTATGCTGGCGGCTGTTCTGGGATATGCCTTTGTGGATGGTTATACGAAATTTCTGCTGCTTGCCGCTGTGCAGGGAGCATGTTTCGGGCTGGCAACCACAGCGGGCATTACGGTGGCCATCGACATAACGACTTCCGCGCGCCGCAGCGCAGGAAACATGGTATATGCATGGGCTGCACGCTTGGGCATGCTGGTGGGTGTTGTGTTGGGTATTGGAATGTATAGGATGTATGGTTTCCGTATGGTGACCTATCTGTCTGTAGCGGCCGGACTGGCCAGCATATTTTTCGCATCGAGGGTATATGTGGCTTTCCGTGCTCCGATAGGCGTGTCGTTGTGCAATATGGACCGCTTCTTATTGCCGCGTGCATGGGTACCTGCCATCAATATGCTGTTGATTGCTTTTGTACCGGGAGCGTTGCTGCCACTGATGTTTGTGGGCGATTACTGGTCATTGGCGGCATTGGCTGTATTGGTGTTCATTACAGTCCCGTTCATGAAGATGTTCGTCAAGCTGTCGCACCATTGCCAGCGTGGAACGGCAAACACCACTTGCCATTTGTTCATGGAGGCAGGGCTGCTGGTGGGCATGGCTGTGGCTTGCCACCTGATGGACAAAGCGCAGATATACCATGTGGCGTCTGTTGCTGCTATGCTTGCCGTATTTTTCTTTGTACTGCTGACCTATCCTTATTATAAGAAGAAGCGGGTGAGGTAAGGGATAAATACAATCAATCCTATAATGGCCGCCGTTGCAGCACATACCAGTACTGCTCCGGCGGCTATGTCTTTTACTTGCCCTGCCACGGGATGCTGTTGGGGAGACACCAGGTCGACCAGCTTCTCAATGGCGGTATTGAACAGTTCGGCTGCTATCACCACTCCGATGCAGAGAATGATTATCATCCACTCCATGCGGGTAATGCCTAAAACGAATCCTGCAATGACTACCACAGCCGTAGCTATCAGATGGAAGTTCAGGTTCTGTTCTTTTCCTATGCAACACCGGATACCTTTCCAGGCATATCCGAAACTGCGCAACTGCTTTTTAAAGTCGTACTTCATGGATTATAGTTGTTGCTTAATTCCTTGAAACCTGTTTCACTCCCTTTACTGTTCTCAGTTTCTTGACAAGTGTTTCCAGATGTCCCGTATCGCTCACCATGATGGTCAGTGTTCCGGAGAACAGCCCGTCATGCGAGTCAATGCCGATGCTTCTCAAAGTAATACCCGTTTCTTTGGAAATGATGGAAGTGATGTTGGTCACGATGCCGATGTCATCGTGTCCCACTACGCGCAGGGTGATGGGGTACTGTGTACCTTGTGACTTTCCGGCCCAGCGTGCCTTCACGATACGGTAGCCGAAACGTGAGTGCAAGTCGCTGGCATTGGGACAGTCGCAACGGTGTATCTTGATGCCTCCCGTCACACTGACAAAGCCGAATACATCATCTCCATAGATGGGATTGCAGCAGCGTGCCAACTTGAAATCCAATCCTTTCAGATTTTGATCAATGACCAGTACATCTTCTTTGGTACCTATCTCTTCCGGTATGCCTTGTTGAAGGTTATAGCCTTCAGCACTGCGGTAGACAATATCGTCGCGCGTATCATTTTCCCGTCTTTGCTGTTCCTGGTATTTGTCTATAATCTCGTTGACATCCAGTTCTTCATCGGCTATGGCTTGATAGAAGTCGGTCACTATCTTGAAACCGAGGCGCTTGATGAGGCGCATCATGGTTCCTTCATCATACTCTATCTTCCGGTTCTTGAACTTGCGTTCCAGGGTTTCCTTAGCGAAGGCGTGCTGGCGTGCAGCCATTTCCTTCAATGCCTGGCGTATTTTGGTGCGTGCCTTGGAGGTGGTTACGATGTTCAGCCAGTCCTGCTTGGGCGTCTGCGTATTCGATGTCATTATCTCCACCTGGTCACCGCTATGCAGCATTTGCTTCAGCTGTACATTCTTGCCGTTCACTTTTGCACCGATACATTTGCAGCCCAGTTTGCTATGGATGTGGAACGCAAAATCGAGCACGGTGGAGCCTTTGGCAAGTTTGAACAAATCACCTTTGGGAGTAAATACAAATACCTCGTCTTCGTACAAATCCAGTTTGAACTGGTCCATCGTTTCCAGTCCGTTGCTGTCCGAGCTCTCTAAGGCTTCGCGTACGGAAGTCAGCCATTCGTCAAGACCAGATTCACCTTTCACTCCTTTGTATCGCCAATGGGCGGCCAGGCCTCGTTCGGCAATATCATCCATGCGTTCGGTACGTATTTGTACTTCCACCCATTTGCCTTCGGGGCCCATCACGGTGATGTGCAGTGATTCATATCCGTTGCTTTTAGGTACGGACAGCCAGTCGCGTAGCCTTTTCGGGTTAGGCTGGTACATATCTGTTACGATGGAGTAGGCCTGCCAACATTCCAGTTTCTCCTTTTCCAGGCAAGAGTCCAGGATGACGCGGATGGCGAACAGGTCATACACGCCTTCGAAGGGGCATTTCTGCTTCTTCATTTTCTGGTAGATGGAGTGGATGGACTTGGTGCGTCCTTTGATATGGAACTTCAGTCCGGCTTCTTCGAGCTTCTTCTGTACCGGTGCAATGAAGGCGGCAATGTACTTGTCACGCGATGCCTTGGTCTCATTCAGTTTTTCCTTGATATGGTAGTAAACTTCCTTTTCTGTATATTTCAATGAGAGGTCTTCCAGTTCCGACTTCAATTTGTACAGACCCAGCTTATGGGCAAGGGGCGCATAGAGATAAGCCGCTTCGTTGGCTACCTGCCGACGGGCTTCATCGTTCTTGCAATCTTTTATCTGCCGCATGATGTTTACGCGGTCGGCAATCATAATGAGAATGACACGCATGTCCTCAGCGAAAGTCAGCAACAAGTTGCGGAAATTCTCGGACTCGATGGTAGGGCTTTTGGAATAAAGTTCGTTTACACGTATCAATCCCCGGATGATGCCTGCCACATCCTCGCCATAGATTTGCTCCACTTCCAGAGCGGTGCAAGTGCCGCAGCGCACGGAGTCGTGCAGCATGAGCCCCAGGATAGAAGCACGCTTCATTCCGATTTCTTCCGCTACAATGACAGCCGTCTGCATATCTTTGATGACGGGATTCAAACCGAATATATCACGCTGGATACGGTTGTTCTGTATAGTATTGACAAGATGTGTTTTCAGCTTTTTGCAGTCCCCCTTCTGGAGGGTTTCTCCGGAAAGTTGCAACAGTTTGCGGTAGAGCGAGAAGAGTAAATCTTTCTCTTTGATAGTGAAAAATTCATCAGTTTCCATAATCGTCCGTATTTTATGCTTCAAAGGTAAGTTTTTTCTTCATTTTCTTGACGGCAGTTCTGCTTTTTTTGTATTTTTGGGCATGAATTAATAAAACAAGATATTATGATAACACCGCAAGACAAAGAGTTGCTCGAAAATAAAGGCATCTCCGAAGAACAAATAGCTGAACAGTTGGCTTGTTTCGAAAAAGGTTTTCCATACTTGAAGCTGTCTGCCGCCGCTTCTGTAGAAAAGGGTATACTGGCTCCGGATACGGATGAACAGAAGAAATACCTGGATGCCTGGGAGGCATATACACAAACCGATAAAGTGGTGGTGAAGTTTGTGCCTGCTTCGGGTGCTGCCAGCCGTATGTTCAAGAACTTGTTTGAATTTCTCGGGGCAGACTATGACACTCCCCAGACAAACTTTGAAAAGACTTTCTTTGAGAAAATAGAGAAGTTTGCCTTCTATGATGACTTGAATACCGCTTGCCAGAGGACTGCCGGAAAGGATATACCGACTTTGGTTGCCGCTGGAAACTACAAGGCGGTTGTTGCTGCCTTACTCGAAGGGGCCGGACTGAACTATGGTGCTCTGCCCAAAGGATTGCTTAAGTTCCATAAGTATGAAGACGGTAGCCGCACGCCGCTGGAAGAGCACTTGGTAGAAGGAGCATTGTATGCTGCCAATAAGAACGGTAAGGTGAATGTGCATTTCACGGTTTCGCCCGAACATCGTGCCTTGTTCAAGGCTTTGGTAGACGAAAAGGCTGCCGCTTATGCAAAGAAGTATGGGGTGGATTATAACATCTCTTTTTCGGAACAGAAACCGAGCACCGATACCATTGCCGCCGATATGGAAAACAAACCCTTCCGCGACAATGGCAAATTGTTGTTCCGTCCCGGCGGTCATGGCGCCTTGATTGAAAACTTGAATGACCTTGATGCGGATATTATCTTCATAAAGAATATAGACAATGTGGTACCCGACAAGCTGAAAGGTGACACCGTATTATATAAGAAACTGATTGCCGGTGTGCTGGTAGCGTTACAGCAGAGAGCGTTTGCTTATCTGCAGTTGCTTGACAGCGGGAAGTATACACACGAGCAAATTCTTGAAGTTCTGCAATTCCTGCAGAAACAACTCTATTGCAAGAATCCGGAGACAAAGAATCTGGAAGATGCCGAGTTGGTTATATATCTGAAAGAGAAGCTGAACCGTCCGATGCGTGTTTGCGGTATGGTGAAGAACGTAGGCGAACCGGGCGGAGGTCCGTTCCTGGCATACAACAGTGACGGTACTATCTCTCTGCAGATTCTGGAAAGTTCGCAGATTGATATGGACGACCCGGAAAAGAAGGAAATGTTTGAAAAGGGTACCCATTTCAATCCGGTGGATTTGGTTTGCGCTGTACGTGACTATAAAGGACATAAGTTCAATCTTGTGAAGTATGTGGATAAAGCGACAGGCTTCATCTCTTATAAGTCCAAGAACGGCAAGGACCTGAAAGCGCTTGAACTTCCCGGTTTGTGGAACGGGGCCATGAGTGATTGGAACACAGTATTTGTAGAAGTGCCTCTGACTACATTCAATCCGGTAAAGACGGTGAATGACTTGTTGAGAGAACAACACCAATAAGAGGATTTACTATTAGACGATTTACGATGTACGATTGGGATTGCTTTGGCTTGTGGCGGTTTATTGTCTAAAGTAACTCTAATCGTACATCGTACGTCGTCAAATCGTAAATATATAAAATTGTAAATAAAAGAATTGATGAAAAAGATTTTATTGTTAGGTTCCGGTGAGTTGGGCAAGGAGTTTGTTATTTCTGCCCAACGTAAGGGCCAGTATATCATTGCTTGCGACTCGTATGCCGGAGCGCCTGCCATGCAAGTGGCAGATGAATGTGAGGTATTCAGCATGCTCGATGGAGATGCTTTGGAACGTGTAGTACGCAAACACCAGCCGGATATTATTGTTCCGGAAATTGAGGCTATCCGTACAGAACGTCTGTATGATTTCGAGAAAGAAGGCATTCAGGTAGTGCCCAGTGCACGCGCCGTGAACTTTACCATGAACCGTAAAGCCATACGTGACCTTGCAGCTAAAGAGCTGGGATTGAAGACTGCTAAATATTTTTATGCCAAATCTTTGGATGAACTGAAAGCTGCTGCTGAAAAGATAGGTTTCCCGTGTGTGGTGAAACCGCTGATGTCCTCTTCCGGTAAAGGCCAGTCTCTCGTAAAGAGTGCCGACGAACTGGAGCATGCCTGGGAGTATGGCTGTAATGGTAGCCGTGGAGACATCAAAGAACTTATCATTGAAGAGTTCATCAAGTTCGACAGTGAGATAACACTGCTCACCGTAACACAGAAGAATGGTCCGACCTTGTTCTGCCCGCCTATCGGCCATGTACAGAAGGGTGGGGACTATCGTGAAAGCTTCCAGCCTGCCCATATTGACCCTGCCCATCTAAGGGAGGCGCAGGATATGGCAGAGAAAGTGACCCGTGCCTTGACCGGTGCCGGATTGTGGGGAGTGGAATTCTTTCTCAGCCATGAGAACGGTGTCTATTTCTCCGAACTCTCTCCACGTCCGCACGATACGGGTATGGTAACCCTGGCCGGAACCCAGAATCTGAATGAGTTTGAATTGCACTGTCGTGCGGTGCTTGGTCTGCCTATCCCTGGCATCAAGCAGGAGTGTATAGGAGCCAGTGCTGTCATCCTTTCTCCGATAGCCAGTCAGGAACGTCCCAATTATCGTGGCATGGAAGAGGTTACGAAAGAAGAGGATACTTATCTGCGTATTTTTGGTAAGCCTACTACCCGCGTAAACCGCCGTATGGGTGTAGTGCTGTGTTATGCACCTCTTGACAGTGATCTTGACACGCTGCGCGACAAAGCGAAGCGTATTGCTGATAGGGTAGAGGTATATTAATGATTAGTGATGAATGATTGGTGATTTGTTGATGAATGGATACCATCAACAAATCACCAATCGTCAGTATTAATCATTGAAAAAGAGTCCGGGATAAATCTCTCCTCCAAGTTCTGTTACATCGAGGCTTTGTAATAGTTTTCCATCCGGAGCATAGAACAGTTGGAATTCTTCATCGGAATTGTATTGTTCCACCTCAATTATTATCACTGTGGGATGTTTGGGAAAGGTGATGATTCTTATATCCCTTAATCTCATGCCGGTCATTGTACTGCTCATGAATGCTTCTGCCACGGGAGCCGGCACTTTTTCCAGTGACTCTACATCCGTTTCAGTCATAACCCACTCCGCTTGTTTATTGAACCAGACATCAATTTCCTGACCGTCTGCAATAAATTCTGCCACGTAGCAACCGGCCATTTGCTCCCATTCCACATCCGTTGCTTGAGGATAGAGCTTTAGAAAAGCTGTTTGTATATTTGCAGGAAGACGCCCTTCCGCAAAGGCGGACACTGACAACAAGATAAGTAGTCCTGCCAGAATACCGAATTTTAATTTTTTCATAATCAAGGTTGTTTTGAGTTTTCTGTAAGAACAACCTTGTTGTGTTTTTGTTTCCGGGAATCAGTACGTTGTGTCGATGTACTTTTAAATATCAGTGAACCGGCCTTTGTATACAAAAGCTTTTTCTCCGAAATCCACTTCCGGCAGTACGGCACCTTCCTTGAATAATCCGTAAACAGATGACCCCGAACCACTCATGGAGGCATATACAGCTCCTTGCCGATACATCTCTTCCTTGATTTCTCCGATAGTGGGAAATTGGGGGAATACGCTTTCTTCAAAGTCATTGACCATTCGTCCGTTCCATTCTTCAACGGGAAGTTGGGCTATTTCTTTCAGAGACATTTCCGGATGATGCGGTTTTATTTTTGCAAAGGCATCCCGTGTAGAGACGAAAATGTCCGGCTTCACCAACCATATCCGGTATCCTTTCAGTGAGAGGGGAAGGGGAGAAAAGATATTTCCGATACCTTCTGCGTAAGTCGGACGGTTTCTGATGAAGAAGGCACAATCGGCCCCCAGCTTGGCGGCATACGTTTCCAAAGTGTCATCCGGCAGTCCGAGTTCAAACTTATTATTCAGAAGCTTCAGCATGAAGGCTGCATCGGCCGAACCGCCACCCAGTCCGGCTCCCGAGGGGATATGCTTGAAGAGATGGATGTCTACCGGAGGAAGGTTGAACCGGTCGTCCAGCAACTTGTAGGCTTTCACTACCAGATTGTTTTCCGCTTCTCCCTCAATCTCCAGGCCTGCTTGATGCAGACGGAACTTTCCTTTTCCTTCGTTCAAGATATTTATTTCCAAAGCATCTTCTATGGGAACCGGATAGAAAATGGTTTCCAGATTATGGTATCCGTCCGGACGCTTTTCTGTGATATTCAGTCCCAGGTTTATTTTGGCATTTGGAAAAGTCAGCATGGCGTTGAAAATTAAGAATTAATAATTTAAAATTAAAAGGAGAAGCTATTGGAGTGCAGCTTCCGAAGACAAAGTTAGTGATTTCTGTTCATAGTAGATTGAAAACTTAACAATGATTTATTTACTGCTTATAAATAAATTCGCTTATCTTTGCCATACGAGCGAAGATAGGCTGCACCTCAACATAACTTTTTCATGCAAGCATGAAAGTTATATATTCGGTTTGCACTATCTTTGCTTTCCCTTTCTAAAAGGGAAATTCATTTAATTTTTAATTTTCAATTTTTAATTCTTAAAGTGGCAGAACAAAGAAGAACATCCCGTACTCCGAAAGGAAAGGCACCACAGCCCGTAACAGACTACGGACGTATCCAGCCGCAAGCGCCGGAGCTGGAAGAAGCTGTCTTGGGAGCCTTGATGATTGAGAAGGACGCTTATTCGCTGGTAAGTGAAATTCTTCGTCCGGAGTCATTCTATGAGCATAGACATCAGTTGATATATTCCGCTATTACCGATTTGGCCGTGAATCAGAAGCCGGTCGATATCCTCACCGTGAAGGAGCAGCTTTCCAAGCGGGGAGAATTGGAGGAAGTGGGCGGCCCGTTCTATATTACCCAACTTAGCAGTAAGGTGGCATCTTCTGCACACATCGAATACCATGCACGTATCATTGCGCAGAAAGCTTTGGCACGTGAATTGATTACTTTTACCAGTAATATCCAGAGCAAGGCTTTCGACGAGACGCTGGACGTGGACGACCTGATGCAGGAGGCCGAAGGAAAGCTGTTCGAGATTTCCCAGCAGAACATGAAGAAGGATTATACACAAATTAATCCCGTCATTGCCGAAGCCTATGATTTGATTCAGAAAGCTGCCGCCCGCACCGATGGTTTGAGTGGCTTGGAAAGTGGGTATACCAAGCTGGACAAGATGACTTCCGGATGGCAGAAGTCCGACCTCATCATTATTGCAGCCCGTCCTGCCATGGGTAAAACGGCGTTCGTACTTTCCATGGCAAAAAACATTGCCGTGAATTTCCGCAATCCCGTAGCACTGTTCTCGCTTGAAATGAGTAACGTGCAGCTGGTGAACCGTCTGATATCCAACGTGTGCGAGATTCCGAGTGAGAAAATCAAGAGTGGCCAGTTGGCAGACTATGAATGGCAGCAGTTGGATTACAAACTGCGTGACTTGCTGGATGCTCCGCTTTATGTGGACGATACGCCTTCTTTGTCGGTATTCGAACTCCGTACGAAGGCACGGCGTCTGGTACGTGAACACGGAGTGAAGATTATCATCATCGACTACCTTCAGCTGATGAATGCAAGCGGAATGTCTTTCGGTAGCCGTCAGGAGGAAGTCAGTACCATTTCGCGTTCATTGAAAGGTTTGGCCAAGGAGCTGAACATTCCTATCATCGCCTTGTCGCAGTTGAACCGTGGTGTGGAGAACCGTGAAGGCGAGGAAGGCAAGCGTCCCCAGTTGAGTGACCTTCGTGAATCCGGTGCTATCGAGCAGGATGCCGATATGGTGTGCTTCATCCACCGTCCCGAATATTACAAGATTTATACTTCTGCCGATGGTAGTGACTTGCGCGGTATGGCGGAAATCATCATAGCAAAGCACCGTAACGGTGCCGTGGGGGATGTGCGTCTGAGATTTATCGGACAGTACACCCGTTTCCAGAATCCGGAGGATGATATGGTTATCCCACCTCCGACGGAGGGTGGAGGAGCTACATTCGGTTCACGTATGAATGCGCCTATCGGAAGTACGGCAACACCGCCACCTCCATCGGCTGCTGATTTTCCGCCACAGACGGACAACCCGTTTGGAGGTGTGGGGTCGGACGGGCCATTACCTTTCTGATGTATTTTTATGGCTACACCCTTTGCCTTGAATGCCTATACCATCGTAGAGTGATGGCTACACCTTTAGGTACAAAGGGTGTAGCCATGTTAAATACTGTATTTGAGCCTATTTACTTATTCTAAAATCTTCAATGTGGACAGTAAGAACGTCAATCTTACTTTTGCTCCCTTTTCCGTTTTGATTGTGCCTCGGGCATCTGCTGTTCTGTGTTTATTTTATCAGTGGATAGAGTATCTTGTTTTATTTTTTGTTCCTTTCTCAGCCGGTTGAGTTTCCATCTGTTCCAGAAAAGGAGCTCACTCCATTTGTTGAAATCCTTTTTGAAGATAATGCCAATACCTTGTGTTGTCAGATTTGTCCGGGTGTAGTAGCGGTCGTTCGTTTCGTTGTACGCTTTCAGGCGGATGTCTCCGGAACGGTTGACGAGCCATTCCGCTTCAAAGTCTCCCACAAAATTGGTATTTGCCATCGGATTGTCACGATAGCCAAAATTACCATTGATAAGTAGTCGGTTATTCAATAATTGCCCCGAAAGCATGGTCTCGAACTCCATGTCTGTCCAGCCTCTTTCACCGGTACTGAAATTGGTGCCGAAGTTCCAGTTATTGACATCGAGAATGTTCGATAAAGCGTTATTCAACTGTCCGGAAAGGGTGGATGAAACAACACTGGACATCATATTCGAATTCTGGGTGGCTCCCAAGTTTTCCGGGGTATAGAACTTGCCGATAGCCAACAGATAGAGTATCTGCATGTTCATTTGCTCGTCAGTAGGAATATAGTTACGGACAATGGCCTGCACTTCATCGCGTTCGTTGGGCAGCTCGATGTCGAATTTTACATCGGGTGAAGTCAATTGTCCGGTAAGGTCCATCATACAGTTCACTTTTACATTTGTCTGGCTGATGTAGCCGGAGGTTGCCTCGTTGGGCATCAGGTCATTTAAGGATGCTGAGTTGACCGTATAGCCTGCTTTTATGTCCAGAGTGGCATCCAGCGGCGAACCGTTGAATGTAATGGTACTTCCATCCCTGATAATAAAGTCCTTTCGGATAACCTCTTGCAGACTGAATTTATAGACTCCCTGGCTTATCCGGTAACTGCCGAACATCTTTACATCTCCTTTATTGAAAAACTCTGTACGGATATTTCCGGTTCCCCGTCCACTGATATAGTCGCCGGCGATAGGGTCCATGATAATCTTCATGGTAGCGTCGGGGGTGGCGTCTACCAAGAGATTCAGCCGGATGTCAGTGTCGCTCTCTTTCTCTTCCTCGATTTCCTTTTGGGCAATCTCGTAGTCGGAAAGGCGGACAGAGTCTTGTACGGCACGGCGTGGCGTCTTGTCCACAAACTTGATGAACTGGTTGCTGACCGCTGTAGATACGTTATCCTTTATATAGGTAAAGGTGGTGTTACGATTGGTAGTCATTGCAACGTCAATGTTAACGCCATCTTGGGCATTACCGGCAATAGTGGCATTCCCCGTACCGTAGACGGTGCCGTAGAAGGGATAGTCCGGTGATTCTTTGGTATTCATCACCAGCATGTCGTTGACATTGAAATTGAAACGGTACTCCAGGTTCTTGAAATGCTGATAGTGCAGATAGCCGCTCATGCTGCCTTGATGCCCTTGCGTGTCGAAAATGCGGTTGTTGCGGAAGGTCAACCCGCCGGGCTCGATGTAGATGCTGTCTTTGACGGAGAAAGTGGTGTTGAGCACGTCTACCTTCATGGAAGCATCGCCGAATACACGCCCTTCCATGGTGAGAGCCTTGAATTTGCCATAGAAATGTACATGGCCGGTGGCACGTCCGTTGAATTCGGGCGTGATGCTGCTCATATAATGATGTATAAACTTCAAGTTGGTACCGCCCGCTTCAATTTGGAGATCCAATGAACTGGTGGGCTTCAAGGGATAGACATAGCCATACACATGGCTTTTGGCGATATCTTTCTCCCGGATATGGGCATCCAGATAGATGCCCTTCACGTCGTGGTGCCATTCTCCGTGTATGTTGGCATCACCCAGCAAGCCTTCGTTCAATCCGAGATTGCGGATAAACAAGTCGGTGCTCATGACGGGGGTTTCTAGTACTCCGCTGGCGAAAGCCGGACCGGTGGCTTCTCCTTTGAAATTGACTCCGAGGTCTGCAATGTCGAACACATAACCGATGTTGATTTCCTTCAAATCCAGACGTACTGTATCTTCGGGTTGTGGTGAAACGATACCATTGATACGCAAGTGCCGGTCTTTATGGCTGAAGTAGAAATCATTGACATACACTTTGCCGGAGTCGAGTACCACTTGGGAGGGATGTATATCCCATAGCGTATCGTTCAGTATCACGTTGGTGGGCTGGACATCAATGACGGTTTTTAAGGGGGGAAGTTTCCTCTTGTTTTCATTCGCTTCTTTCTGTTCACGGATGAAGTGGGCGACGGCGGCGAGTTTCCCGCTGTAGGTTACAGTGCTGCTGTTACCCCAGTTCAGCGTGGTCTGTATGCTGTTGCTCTGGGCTTGCGCTTCTAAAGCTATATTGACAGCGCCGCTTGATTTGCGGTTGCTGAAGCGTAGGCGTGTATGAAACTGGTCACCGGGATTCTCGCAAAGGAACATTCCGGATTCGATGAATTTGTTTTCATAGCGGAGACGAGGAAAATAGCCTTCTACACGGAGCCGCTGTGCCTTGTCATTGAAGTATCCTTTAATGGTGGAATGGGTATATACTTTTACCGGAATCTGAAAGACGGTGGAGAGCAGTTCCGTATTGTAAATGTGCATGTCGAAATGGAAATTGTTCTCCGTCTCTATGGGTTTCTTGTCTGGCAGAATCAAGGCGGGGATATAACGACGCATGATATTCAGTACACTGGCAGGCAGGGTACGATAAGAATAATCGCCTTCTATGCTACCTTGGAGAAAGTTGGATTGGATAGTCAGCCGTTTCTGGTTTTCGCTTTCTCTTATGGCGGATATCTTCAGGTTGTCCAGGAAGTATTGTGTTTCCGGAGCTGCGAACGATAAGCTGTCAATGTTGATTTCACCGTTCATCTCGTCAATGGAACCGCCGGTGAAGTCCGCCTTGACTTTGACTGATATTTCCGTATCTTCATAGTCGGGTGTCAGATGTAGGGCATGAGGACGAAATTTGTCGATGCTTGCCTGAAAGTTGAAAGTCGGTACCCGACTGGCGGTATTGATGGTACCGTTCAAAATAACAGAACCATTGGTGTCATCCAAGGCGACTTTTCCCGTGAAGCCTCCCTGCTTGTATTCTCCATCCAGAGTGATATTTTCGTAATTGTAGTCGCTGTAATCAATGGAGGCAACCAACCCTTTCAGCAGTACGGACGGATATTGCTTTTCATAATGGCTGCTGTTGACATCCAGATTGAAAGTTACTTTACCCAGTTTTTTGTTACCCAGCATCTTGCCTAGCTCAAACTCTTTGGTTTTCACTGCACCGGAATAGGCAAAATAACCTTTATCTTTGTTAGAACTTAGTTTTACGTCAGTTTGGATGGTTCCGATGTCGGTGCGTACTTGTCCGTAAGTTACGAGGTCTGTGAAGTAGCCCGATACTTCTCCACGGAAGGAAACCGTTCCTAAGTGTTGCAGGACGGGAGGTACTCCATTATAGTTCTTGCTGAAATTCCGGACAAAGAAGGCAATTCCTTCCGGGTCTGCGTACAAATTGGACAAATTGCCGAATATATAAGCATTTTCCGGATGGGAAAGGTCTTGTAGTGATACGTCTCCCCTCAGATAAAAATGATTTCCGACAGAGACGGAAAGGTGCGGGCAATTCAGTTGATTGACAGTGCCGTCCGTCTGTACCTCTACTTGCAATTTTTCCTTGAAAGAACCAAAAGCCGGAACAAAAGCCGATAAATCCTGCAAGGCGATTTGAGAGGGCAGCAAATGGAATGAGAAACGGACATCTTGGGCAAGATTGTCAAACGCCCCCAGGCTGTCATAATCCATGTGTATAGTATCCATTGCCAAAGAGGTGTTGGGGAGGTCGATGGCGAAATTTTCGATTTTCATCCGTTGGTCATTGCCGATAACCTTTAGGCTTAGTTTCTTCAATTCAAATCCGGAATGTTCTTCTTCGATGCTCAGACGCTTGATGGCAGCATTGATAGAATCATTTTGCAATGCTTTTAGGGAGATGTTTGCAATAATGTTACGCAAGCGGAGATGCTGTGGATTGAACTTTCCCGGAGTCTCTTTCTCGGACAGCACATCATATGAAACCTTTCCGCGGCGTATCAGTAAGGAATTGATACGGAGATCCAGGTTATTTTTCTTTTGAACCGTATCTTTGGATGCGAATGCGTCGAGTACAAACTGAAAATTAGGTTTATCCTTGGGAGTCTGCTTGCTCAGATTGATGTTAAAGCCGAACAATTGTATGTTACTGATGGATATTTTGCCGCTGAATAGGGGGAGAATATCGAATTTGGCGGAAAGACGGGTCACCTTCAGCATTTCCTTGCCGGACTGGTCGTCCAGGAGCAGGTCGTCGATGATGATGCGGTTCAGCAATCCTATGTTTATTCGCCCAATGGAAATCTTGCTGTTCAGTATGGAAGCCAGTTCATTGGCAACAAATACAGACATTTGTCGCTGAACGGATGGAATGTTCAGCAACAATATGGTACCGATATACAATCCCAATACAATACCGAGTACCCAGCGTACTGTTTTTTTTAGCTTTCTGATAGGCGGTTAATTTTTATAATCAGCCAACAAAAATATGAAATAATACGTTATGAATCGTACTTTTATCACTACTTTTGCAGCGTTTAAACGTAAATAAACATTATGAGTACAATAATCTTGGGAATAGAATCTTCTTGTGATGACACTTCTGCAGCTGTCATCAAAGATGGTTATCTGCTTTCGAATGTGGTGGCCAGCCAAGCTGTGCATGAAGCATACGGTGGGGTAGTGCCTGAACTGGCTTCCCGCGCGCACCAACAAAATATAGTTCCGGTAGTGCATGAGGCATTGAAACGCGCCGGAGTAACTAAAGAGGAATTGAGTGCTGTGGCTTTTACACGTGGACCGGGATTGATGGGGTCATTGTTGGTGGGGGTATCTTTCGCCAAAGGGTTCGCCCGTTCATTAGGCATTCCCATGATTGATGTTAATCATTTGACTGGCCATGTTTTAGCTCATTTCATTAAAGCAGAAGGTGAAGATAATGTGCAGCCGGAATTTCCTTTCCTCTGCTTGCTGGTTTCCGGTGGAAACTCACAGATTATCTTGGTGAAAGCCTATAACGATATGGAAATTTTGGGGCAGACCATTGATGATGCCGCCGGTGAAGCCATTGACAAATGCTCGAAGGTAATGGGATTGGGATATCCGGGTGGTCCGATTATTGACAAACTGGCTCGGCAAGGTAATCCTAAAGCCTTCTCGTTCAGCAAACCGCATATTCCAGGGTTGGATTATAGTTTTAGCGGACTTAAGACCTCGTTTCTTTACTCTCTGCGCGACTGGATGAAGGACGACCCCGATTTCATCGAACATCACAAGATGGATTTGGCGGCATCGCTGGAAGCTACCGTTGTAGATATCTTGATGGATAAGTTGCGCAAAGCTGCCAAACAATATAAAATAAAGGAAGTGGCTGTTGCGGGAGGCGTTTCTGCCAATAATGGATTGCGTAATGCTTTCCGTGAGCATGCCGGGAAGTATGGTTGGAAAATATTTATTCCGAAGTTCAGCTACACAACGGATAACGCTGCCATGATTGCCATTACCGGATACTTCAAGTATATGGATAAGGATTTTTGTCCGATGGAAGCACCTGCTTATTCACGCGTAACTTTAGGATAATATATAATAAGGTATGAAGCTGGAAGAAAAGGTAGGAGAGCTGCTGAAAGCAAAGAAATTGTCCCTTTCCACCGCAGAAAGTTGTACGGGTGGAGGGATTGCCGCTCTGATAACTTCCGTTCCCGGCAGTTCGGAATACTTTAATGGTAGTATAGTGGCGTATTCCAATGAAATAAAGATGTCTTTGCTGCATGTATCTGCCGAAACTTTGGAAAAACATGGAGCAGTAAGCCGCGAAACTGTTACGGAAATGGTGAAAGGTGCGATGAAAACGCTGAAAACAGATTGTGCAGTGGCTACTTCCGGTATTGCAGGTCCTGGAGGTGGGACTCCGGAAAAACCGGTGGGTACGGTGTGGATAGCCGCTGCCTATAAAAATGAAATCGTTACCATGAAGCAGGAGGGAGACGAGGGAAGAAAGGGAAATGTGGAAAAAGCAATTCAAAATGCCCTTTTGTTGCTTTGTGAGAAGCTGAAATGAGGAAAAAATGCTATCATACAGTGAATTATTTTAAGAAAAACTTGTTTGGTAACGATAAAAGTGCTTACTTTGCGCTCTGTTTGAAATAGGCAAAAAAGAAAACTATAAAATTAAGATAGAAATGTCAAAGATTTGTCAAATTACCGGAAAGAAGGCCATGATTGGCAACAATGTTTCACACTCAAAGAGAAGAACAAAGAGAACCTTTGATTTGAACTTGTTTAACAAGAAGTTCTACTATGTAGAGCAGGATTGCTGGATCAGCCTTAGCATTTGCGCTAATGGTTTGCGCATTATTAATAAGAAAGGACTGGACGCTGCTTTGAAAGATGCGGTAGCTAAAGGTTATTGTGATTGGAAAAGCATTAAAGTTATTGGCTAAAGTAGAGGAGAATACTGATTATGGCAAAGAAAGCAAAAGGTAACAGAGTACAGGTGATTCTGGAATGCACAGAACAC
>PPYE01046202.1_pt1 | contig 97033 bp, 87 predicted proteins | sample 1559881 | NCBI WGS metagenome assembly PPYE01 (sample SAMN08240022, study PRJNA423297) | Human gut metagenome, whole genome shotgun sequencing project.
TAAGGTTTTTGTTCTTTATTTCTCTGAAAATCTTTTGGAATTTTCAGGGTTGCATTACTGTTTATTTGTCAAGGTGCTTCGCTGTTGCGTTCAATCAGCTTTGATATTTTATCATAGTTGATTTTGTTTGTCAACAACTTTTTTAATTTTTTGAACTTTTTTCAGAAGTTCGTTTTGGCTTGTTAGCCGCAACGGTTATTTATTATAACTCATTGTTTTGTGACTGTCAAGCACTTTTTGAACTTTTTTCAAAGCTCAGTTGCTTTCCAAATGTCGCAACGGTTATTGATTTTATCAGAACCGTTCGCTTTTGTCAAGCACTTTTTTCTTCTTTTTTAGAAGTTTTTGTCGTCTCTCGCGGCGACAAATGATACTTTAACACAGAGCCGCCTGCGTGTCAACACTTAATTTTACTTTTTATTCTTTTTAAAGAAGCCTGCGCCGGACGCTGCCGGCAGACCGGGGCGGATGCTTCCTGCGCATCTGCTTTGCCTCTCTCCACAGTGTGCAGGGAAGCGCATGGTTTTCCTGTACACTGTGGGGAGAAGCGCCGTATCTCTTTACTCTATTTTTACCATGCGGTAGCCTACCCCCACATGGGTCTGGATATACTGCGGCGTATTCGGATCGCAGTTGATCTTCTTTCTGAGGGTCGCCATAAACACGCGCAGGGAGGTAATGTCATCCACCCCGCTGTTGCCCCAGATATTCTGCATGATAAAGGTATGGGTCAGCACCTTGCCGATGTTTCTGGCAAGCAGGCATAAAAGCTTATATTCGATCGGCGTCAGATGGAGCTCGGCGTCATTTAAATATGCGCAGCCTGCGGCATAGTCGATTTTTAACGCCCCGTTGACAAATACGGAAGCCTCCGCCATCGTCTGATTGGGCACTGCCGAAATCCTTCTGGTAATGGCGCGCAGCCTCGCCAGAAGCTCATCCACGGAAAAAGGCTTCGTCAGATAATCGTCCGCCCCCGCGTCCAAAGCTTCTATTTTATCTTTGTCTTCATTGCGTGCGCTGATCACGATAATAGGCATATTGGACCATGACCGGATCTTTTTGATCACCTCTACGCCGTCCGTGTCGGGAAGCCCCAGATCCAAAAGAACGATCTCCGGATTATGGGAAGAGGCCTCTATCACGGCAGCCGCCCCGTTGGAGGCGGTCAGATACCTGTAGTCATGGGTTTTTAAAATCGTGGTGATCAGGTTGTTGACCGATTTATCATCCTCTACAACCAGGATCAATGGTTTATTCATACATCCTTACCTCCTCTGCCGGCAGTGTAAACGTAAATACCGCGCCGTGCGGCTCGTTGTCCGAAACGGTGATCTCCCCGCCGTGGGCGTTGATGATCGATTTGCACAAAGACAGCCCGATCCCACAGCTTCTCCTGCTGTCCGCGATCTTATTCTCGCCGCTGTAAAACATGTCAAATACCCGCGCCTTCGCCTCGTCGCTGATCCCGTTTCCGTCATCTTCAATCGAAACATATACCGTCCCGTCATTTTTTCTGACACGGATCTTAATGTGGGAGCCCTTCGGCGTGTATTCGATCGCATTGTTGACGATATTGATGATCACCTGTACGATCAGTCGGGAATCCATCCTTGCCAGAATGAACTCCTCCTGACTTTCCACGCTGATCTGATGCTCTGTGTTCTTTTTGCTCACATGCAAAAGAGCCTCCGAGATCACGTCTTCCATCAGATCCTCCGTAATGTTTAAGTTCAGCCTTCCTTCCACAAGCCGCGTGATGGACAAAAGATTTTCCACCAGATTGATCAGCCACATGGAATCCTCATAAATATCCGAATAAAGCTGCCGCCTTGTCTCCTCGTCAAACTCTGCCCCCATCGCCAAAAGATTGCTGGCATTGCCGGAAATCGACGTCAGCGGCGTCCTTAAATCATGCGAGATTGCGCGCAAAAGGTTTGCCCGAAGCTGCTCATTCTGCGCAAGGACCGCCGCCTCCTCCTTTTCCCGCGTGTTTTTTTCATTTTCAAGCGCAAGGGCGCACTCGCCCAAAATCGACAGCAGGATGCTGTTTTCAAACGCCTCCGGCGCCGTCTTGTCCATTGCGATCCCGACTACCCCGTATACGTTGTCCTGCACCCGGATTGCAAGATAGAGGCATTTTGCATCCGAAAACGTGCCCGTCGTCGCGCCCGCGTGCTTGTTGTTCTGAAACGTCCAGTGCGCCACCTCCCTCTCTTTTTCGGAAATACAGCTTTCGTCCGGTCCGTTTCCCGGCGCGGGAAAGAGCTTCGGCTCCCCCAGCGCGCCTTTTTCTTCCATATATACGACAATGTCTTTTTCCAAAAGCTTGCGAAGCTGGCTGACCGTGACCGAAATGATGCCGTCCCGGTCTTTTTCCTGCTGCAAAAGGCAGTTGGTGTCAAACAGGATCCTTGTGCGGAACGCGACTCCCGCCGACTGCCTGGCATGGTTTTTTAAGCGGGTCACAAGGGAGCCCGTCACAAACGCCGCCAGAAACATACATATGAACGTGATCGGATAGCCCGTGTCATAGGCGCGCAGGGAAAACCGCGGCACTGTAAACCAAAAATTGAATATCAAAACGCTGACGACCGAAGAGATCAGGCTGTAAATCTGATTTTTCGTCACAACGGCAGTCAAAAGCACCGAAAGCACATATACCGTGATGATATTCGCCTCGTCGATGCCCAGATTATAAAAGAAAAAGCCGATCAGGCTGGCTGCCAGCAAAAGCCCGATGCTTTTTAAAATGTCCGACGCTGAAAAGATCACATACTTCCCAAACTGTTTTTTGCGGCGGTAGATTGCCTTTTCCGAATCCGTATCCGGAATGATGTATACATCCAGATTCGGGGCGTTTAAAATCAGCTTCTCCGTCAGCGTCAGCCTGCCGAAAATGTGGCTTTTTTTGACCGAGCTGCGTCCGATCACCACCTTTGTGATCCGGGACAGGCGTGCAAACTCCGCGATCTGGAAGGCGATGTCGTCGCTGTAAATCACTTCCGATTTTGCCCCCAGCTGCTCTGCCAGATGGGTGTTTGCCTGCAGCCGCCGCTTTTCCTCCTCACCCATGGACGCATATTCCGGCGTCTGGATGTACAGTGCGGTAAACTGCGCGTGAAAGGCGCTCGCCATCCTCGCCGCCGTGCGGATAAGCCTGGCATTAGAGGGCGACTCCGACAGGCACACTAAAATGTGCTCGTCGGTATGATACTCCCCGGCGCTTTCCTTTTTTCCCTTTTCGGAAACGATATTGAGCCTGTCCGCGCTGCGCCTTAAAGCGATTTCCCGCAGCGCCGTAAGATTTTCCAGAAAAAGCGCCTGATCGGCATGCAGTTTTCCGAAAGAATCCTTCCCCGCCGCATTTTTTTCCAGACGCTCCATCAGCTCCTGCGGTTCGATGTCGATCAGCTCCACCTGATCCGCCCCGTCAAACACAAAATCCGGAATCCGTTCCGGTACGGAGGTTCCCGTGATCTCACAGGCAATGTCGTTTAAGCTCTCGATATTCTGCGCGTTGACCGTCGTATACACGTCGATTCCGCGTTTTAACAGCTCCTCAATGTCCTGATAGCGCCTCGCGTGGCGGCAGCCCTTTGCGTTGGCATGGGCAAGCTCGTCTACCAGCACCAGTTGCGGCGCGCGTGCGATCACCGCGTCTAAATCAAATTCCTTCCGGCTGCCGCCGGTCCGTTCCAGTTTTCCCGCCAGAGTCATCGTCTCCGGCATCGAATCCGGCGCGATATAGCCAAGGACCGTATCCCTGCCGCTTTTTTTTGCCGCAAGCCCCGCCCGCAGCATCGCGCAGGTTTTCCCGACTCCCGGCGCATATCCGAAAAAGATCTTCAAACGTCCCCGTTCCATCCTTTTATCCTCAAATATGGAAGCATTTCTGCACATCCTTGATCTTGCCAAGGATCAAAAGCGTATCGTCGGGCGGAAGCGCCGTATCGGAGGTAATGTTGAGCCGCATCCTGCCGTCGCTTTTAAGCGCCATGATATTGATGTTGTAGCGGTTTCTCACATCCAGATCCCCGATTGTCTTGCCGTACCATTCTTTCGGGATGGGAACCTCAAAAATCGCATATTCGTCGTCCAGCTCCACATAGTCGAAAATGTGATCCGAGCTGTAGCGGATCGCCGTCCACTCCCCGAGCTGGCGCTCCGGATATACGACCTCGTCCGCACCGTTTTTTAACAGGAATTTTTTCTGACGGTCCCTTGCCGCCCGCGCCACCACAAAGCTGGCTCCCAGCTCCTTTAAAAGGGAGGTCGTTTCCAGTGAGCTCTGGAAATTGTCGCCGATCGCCACGATACACACGTCAAAATTGCGCACCCCGAGGGAGCGGACAAAATCCTCGTCCGTCCCGTCCCCGATCTGAGCGTTTGTCACATAGGGAAGCGCCGCCTCCACACGTTTTTCATCAATGTCAACCGCCATCACCTGATGGTGCAGCTCGTCCAGCTTTCTTGCGATATGACGTCCGAATCTTCCAAGACCGATCAATAAAATAGATTTCATTTTTCCTCCTGTTTTGCCGCCTGCAGCCTTTTGTGCAAAAAACCAATTTATTCTTTGAAGCATTTTCCGGTTTATCCGACCGTGATCTTTTCCTGCGGATACTTCGTCCCGCCCCAATGCTGTTTGGAAAGCGTCGCATAGATCAGCGTCAGCCCGCCGACCCTGCCAAAAAACATCAGCCCGATCAGGATCAGGCGCGACGCAAGCCCCAGCGTAGGCGTAACCCCCAGCGACAGCCCGACCGTTCCGATGGCGGACGCCGTTTCAAACAGCGCCGTTACGATCGGGATTTCTTCCATAAAGCTGATCGCCATTCCGCCGGTCAGGAACAAAACCACATACATCATCATAACCGTTCCCGCGTTTCGGATCGCGTCGTCCGGAATCCTGCGCTTGAAAAAATGCGCGCTTTCCTTTTGCCGGAATACCGCCAGCGATGTGGAAAAAAGCACCGCCACGGTCGTCGTTTTCATACCGCCCGCGGTGGAACCCGGCGAACCGCCGACCAGCATCAGGATGATCATGACCGTCAGCCCCACCTCGCTGATCATCGTTAAGTCAACGGTGTTAAAGCCCGCCGTCCTCGGCGTTACCGACTGAAACAGCGAGCTCAGGATCCGTTCTCCCAAAGGCAGCTCCGAAAATTCGCAGAAGAAAAACCACGCCGCCGGAACTGCGATCAGCACCGCCGTCACCGTCAGCGCCACCTTGCTCTGCACCCGGTATTTCCCAAAATGCCTGCCGTTTGTCCGGATGTCGTTCCACGTAAAAAAGCCGATGCCGCCGATCACGATCAGCGCCATGATCGTCATATTGATAACGGGCTGCGAAGCATAGCCGGTCAGCGACGAATACTCTGCATTGACGCCCATCAGGTCAAAACCCGCGTTGCAGAATGCGGAGATCGAATGGAACACCGCATACCAGATACCCTTAAAAAAGCCGAAATCCTTCACAAACACCGGAAGCATCAGAAGCGCCCCCAGTATCTCGATCCCCAGCGCCGTCTTTAAAATAAACTCCGTCATCCTGACGATGCCGCCCACCTGCGGCGCAGAGATGGCGTCGCTCATCATGCTTCTCTGCATCAGGCTGATCTTCCTGCCGGAAATCACCGCGATCATGACCGCCACCGTCACGACGCCCATGCCGCCCACCTGAATTAGAAACAGGATCACCCCCTGCCCGAACGCCGACCAGTAGGTTGCCGTATCGTGCACCACAAGCCCCGTCACGCACACGGCGGACGTCGCCGTAAATAAAGAATCCATAAAGGAAGCCCCGTGCCCGTCCTGGGTCGAAAAGGGAAGCATCAGACAAAGGCTCCCCGTCAGGATTACCAAAAGGAAGCCCAAAATGATCACCTGAAAAGATGAAATATGTCTGTTTTTGTTTTTCCAACGCATTGTTTCATACCGCCTGTACTTTATTTATGCAGCCTTTATTATATCTTCACGCACATTAAACCGGTATGAATAAATATGTGTCCGTATTAATATTGTATAAAGATTTCTCTTAATCCGCAAGAAAAACATCCTGCAGCTTTACGCCCGTTTCGTTGAGCATCGCGGTCAGAAGCCCGTATTCAAATTCCCCCACCGGTCTGCGCTCTTCCAAATAAACGCCCATCACGCCCCGAACCCTTTCCCCGTCCCGCACCGGCAGATACATTGCCTTTGCGTCGGGCAGCGTATGGGTGCACGCCCCTGCCCGGTGCTGGTTTGCCGCAGCCCACTGCGCCACCGCCCTCTCGCTGTCGCTGACGCATTTTTCCAGCTCTGCCGCCTCCATCCCTTTGCGGGGGAACAAAAGCGGCTCCGCAAGCATCCCGTTTTCGCCTGCCGGATATATAATGACCGACAGGTTCAAAAGCCTGCCCGCCTGAGAAGCCACCTGCCTCCACACATCGCTGCGGGATTTGCACCGCCTTAATTTCTGGCTGTTTTCCAGAAGGATTTCCGTCCGGTACGCCGTCTTTGCACTCTCCCGGTTCTGCCGCTTCAGCTTCCCGGTCAGCGAGCCGGTAAACAGCCCTACGATAAAGAGCATAAAAAAGGTCGCCGGATCCGTCCTGTCATAAGCCTTCAGGCTGTAAAAAGGCTCCGCAAAGAAAAAATTAAACATCAAAACGCTGACGAGCGAAGAATACAGGGCGCACAGCTTCCGGTTTGCCAGATAGGATGACAGCACCACCCCCAGCAGGTAGATCATGATCGTATTTGCCTCCGAAAAGGCAAACTGCCGCAAAAAGAGCGCTGCCGCCGTCGCTGCTCCCATGATGCCTGTGACCATCACAAGCTCCAGCGCCGTCTTCTGCCAGTTTTCCTGCCCTCTTTTCCTTCCCTGCGGGCGGTAGCGCTTTTTTGTTTTCATATCCGGGATGATATAAACGTCAATATTGGGCGCCATGTAGGTAAGCTTTTCCAGCAGCTCCGAACGGTACAGGGGGCGCATCGTAAAATGGTTCGTCCTGCCAAGCACGATCTTCGACACGTTGCCGACGATCGCATATTGGGCGATCTGAGCCGCCACGTCCGACCCGAATACCGTAATGATCTTTGCGCCCAGAAGCTTTGCCGTCTCAATATTGCTGCGAAGCGCCGCCTTCGTTTTTTCATCCGCCTCCTGCATTCCGGGCGTTTCCACATACAGCCCGGTCAGCTTTCCGTGAAACGCCGCCGCAAGCCGCGCCGCCGTCCGGATCACCTTTCCGCTGGACGGCGCCGCCGTGATGCACACCAAAATATGCTCCCCGGTATGATAATCCTGCCGTTCCAGAAGGCTCCTTTCCTCCTCCGCGATGCGGTTGACCCGGTCTGCCGTCCGGCGCAGGGCGATCTCCCGCAGGGCAACGAGCCTTTCCTTCCTGAAAAAATGCTGCAGCGCCCGTTCCGCCTGCCGCTGTCCGTAAATCTTGCCCTCCTTCATCCGCTGGATCAGCTCTTCCGGCTCGATGTCGATGACCTCCACCTGATCCGCATGGTCAAAAACCGCATCCGGGATCCGCTCCTTTACCTCGATCCCGGTAATATTTCCCACAAGGTCGTTTAAGCTTTCCAGATGCTGGATATTGACCGTCGTATAAACGCTGATGCCCGCCCGCAAAAGCTCCTGCACGTCCTGATACCGTTTTTCATTCCGGCAGCCCTTCGCGTTCGTATGCGCCAGCTCGTCTACTAAAATCAGCTTCGGCTTTCTTGCAAGCGCTGCGTCCAGATCAAATTCCCGCAGCCGGATCCCTTTATAATCTACCATGAGGGGCGGTATCGTTTCCAGCCCCTCTGCCAAAGCCTGCGTATCCGGACGCGCGTGGGGCTCGATATAGCCTGCTGCCACGTCGATCCCCTGCTTTTTTGCGTTATGGGCGGCTTCCAGCATCGCATAGGTCTTGCCGGAACCCGCCGCATAGCCCAGAAAAATCTTCAGCTTTCCCCGGTTCTTTTTTTCCTCTTCCCGCTGTTCATACTGCAGGCGTTTTAACAGCTGCCCCGAATCCCGCCTCTGATCTTCCATTTTTACCATTCCTTATAAAATCCCCATCGCCGCCGCAATGTCCAGATTGCATTTTAACACATTGACCCGCTCTTCCCCGAAAACGCCCAGAAACCTGTGCTCCGTGTTGTCCTCGACGATCTTTGTCACCGTTTCCACATCCAGACCGGAGTTGTGCGCGACAGCGTCGATCTGTACCTCTGCCGCCTCAGGGCTGATATGGGGATCCAATCCGGAGCCGGACGCCGTCAAAAGATCTGCCGGAACGTCCTCTGCGGTCTTTCCCGGATGGGAAGCCAGAAATTCGTCCAGATCCTCCTGCATCCGCGCTTTCAGATCCGGGTTTGAGTTTCCGTAGTTAAAAGAGCCGGACGCTACACCCGCATATTCACCGTTATCCTTTTGCTCCTGCGTGTAGGTGTTGTAATGGATGGAGGAAACTCTCCCGTGGAAAAAATAATCCTCCGTAAAATCCTGCCCCAGCAGCGCAGAGCCAACCGCTTCTTCTGCGTCCGCCGTCAGATTCCCTTCCCGGTCAATCAGGCTGCCGTTCGCCTTTTCTTTCATGGTAAGCTGGCTGACGCCCGTAAGCGCCAGCGGATAAATAAAGGAACAGAGCACGATCATTACCAGACAGAAAATCAGTGCCGTCCGAAACATTTTCCAGAAATTTTTCATCTTTTTTCTCCTTTTGCCGCAAACATCATTCCACTTCGCTGCCGGCAAGCATCCTTATATTCCAATCATGGCAAGCATCCTTACATTCTGATCATGGCAAGCAGCGGCGCTACCATCAGGTCGATCAGCTTGATCCCTGCAAACGGGACGATGATCCCGCCCAGACCGTAGATGCCCATATTTTTTAACAGCAGCCTTTCCGCCTTCATCGGTTTATATTTTACGCCCTTCATGGCGATAGGGATCAGCCCCGGAATGATCAGCGCGTTAAAGATCAGCGCCGACAGGATCGCGCTTGCGGGAGTCGCCAGACGCATGATGTTCAAAATCTTCATCTGCGGCAGCACCATCGTAAACATGGCGGGAATGATCGCAAAATATTTTGCAATGTCGTTTGCCACGCTGAACGTCGTCAGGGAGCCCCGCGTGATCAGAAGCTGCTTGCCGATTTCCACCACCTCGAGGATCTTTGTGGGGTCGGAGTCCAGATCCACCATATTCGCCGCTTCCTTCGCCGCCTGCGTGCCGGAATTCATGGCAAGCCCCACATCCGCCTGCGCCAGCGCGGGGGCGTCGTTTGTGCCGTCTCCGGTCATCGCCACCAGCTTTCCTTCCGCCTGCTCTTTTTTGATCGCTTCGATCTTATCCTCAGGCTTACACTCCGCGATAAATCCGTCTACGCCCGCCTCCTTTGCGATGGTAGCCGCCGTCAGCGGATTATCGCCGGTGCACATGATCGTCTTAATGCCGATTTCCCGCAGTCTCGCAAAACGCTCTGTCAGACCGGGCTTTACCGTATCCTTTAAATAAATAACGCCCAGAATCCTGTCGTTGACACATACGGTCAGCGGCGTACCGCCCAGATTGGAAACGCCTGTCACGATCTCTTCCAGATCCTCCGGGATCGCCCCGCCCTGTTTTTTGACATAGGCTTTGATCGCTTCGGACGCGCCTTTCCTGACCGCCGTCCCGTCCTTTAAATCCACGCCGCTCATTTTTGTCTGCGCCGTAAACTCGATAAACGTCATCTGCCCTGCGATGCTTTCATCCAATATGCAGCCCTGCTGCCGCCCCAGCTCCACCGTCGATTTTCCTTCCGGCGTCGTATCCATCAGGGAGCACATCACGCTGTAATCCACCAGATCCGTCCTGTCGATCCCTTTTACCGGATAAAATTCCGCCGCCAGACGGTTGCCGTAGGTGATCGTCCCGGTTTTGTCCAGGATCATCGTATCCACATCGCCGCACGCCTCTACCGCTTTGCCGGACATGGCGATCACATTAAATCTCGTGACACGGTCCATGCCCGCAATGCCGATGGCAGAAAGCAGGCCGCCGATGGTCGTCGGGATCAGGCACACCATCAGGGCGATCGCCCACGAAACCGGGATCTCTACCCCCAGATAGGCGGCGAAGGGGTACAGCGTTACCACAACGATCAAAAAAATCAGCGTCAGCACGATCAGCAGCGTATTCAGCGCGATCTCGTTGGGCGTTTTCTGTCTGGACGCCCCCTCGACCAGAGAAATCATTTTATCCAGAAACGACTGTCCCGGCTCTGCTACGATCCGGATTTTCAGCCAGTCGGAAACGACCGTTGTCCCGCCGGTCACGGATGAAAAGTCTCCTCCCGCTTCCCTTGTGACCGGAGCGGATTCGCCCGTGATCGCAGATTCATCCACGGATGCCACGCCTTCGATCACCTCGCCGTCGTTGGGGATCACCTCGCCGTTTTTTACGAGAACCACGTCGCCTTTTTTTAATTCGGACGCGCTCACGGTTTTCTCAGTCCCGTCCGTGCCGATGACCCTTGCCGTCGTATCCTGCTTCGTCTTTTTTAACGACGCCGCCTGCGCCTTGCCCCGCCCTTCCGCAACGGATTCCGCGAAATTTGCAAAGAGCACCGTCACAAAAAGGATCGCCGCCACGACTCCGTTATAGATCTGATACCGGGCGTTTCCCCCGAACAGGGTCGGGAAAAACGTCAGCGCCAGCGTAATCACAAATCCGATCTCCACTACGAACATGACCGGATTTTTGATCATGTATCTGAAATCAAGTTTTTGAAAGGAACCGATGACAGACGACTTTAAAATGTCCTTTGTCACAAACTTCGTACCCTTCTTCTTAGCCATATCAAAACTCTCCTTTCCGCTCTTACATCCACAGCGCCAAATGCTCCGCAACCGGGCCGAGCGCCAGCGCAGGGAAGAAGGTCAGGGCAGCAAATATATATACGATAAACACGAGAATGATCATAAAGGTCACATTGTCCGTCCGGAGCGTGCCGACCGATTCGTTTACCCGCCTTTTCATCAGCATCGAGCCGGCGATCGCAAGCTGCGCCACGATCGCAATATAACGCCCAAAGAACATCGCAAGCCCGGTCGTCACATTCCAGAACACGCTGTTGTCCGCCAGCCCCTCAAAGCCGGAGCCGTTGTTTGCCGCCGAAGAAGCGTATTCATAGAGCACCTGGCTTAAACCGTGGAAGCCCGGATTCGTAATGCCCGAAAGCCCCGCCTGCACCGATACCGCAAGCCCGGAAAAGCCAAGGATCAAAAGCGGATGGATCAGGAGAACGATCGCTACCAGCTTCATCTCTTTTCCCTCGATCTTCTTATTTAAATACTCCGGCGTGCGCCCTACCATCAGACCGCAGATAAATACCGCAAGGATCACATACATGACCATATTCATCAGCCCGACGCCCTTGCCGCCGAACACACAGTTCAACATCATATGAAGCATCGGGACCATGCCGCCCAGAGGCGTCAGCGAATCGTGCATATTGTTGACGGTTCCTGTTGTAAAGGACGTCGTTACGGTCGTAAACAGGGCGGACTGACCGACGCCGAAACGCACCTCCTTACCTTCCATATTTCCCATTTCCTGATTGATCCCCAGATCTGCGACCGCCGGATTTCCCGCTTTTTCTGCGCCGAAGCAGAGGAAAAGACCGATCACAAAAAGGATCGCCATTGCACCAAAGATCACCGCGCCTTCCCTGCCCATCAGGGGCTTCTTTGTTTTTACCGGTTTTACCGTATCCTGCAGACGTTCCTTTTTGCGGTCGTGCAGCATCAGTCCGAAGGTCACGACGCACGCCCCCGGCAGGATCATCATGGAGATCAGCTCCGCAATATCAGACAGCACGGTCGGATTTTCAAACGGCGTTGAAGAGTTCGCCCCGAAAAATCCGCCGCCGTTTGTTCCCAGATGCTTAATGGATTCCAGCGCAGCCACGGGTCCTCTGGCAATATCCTGCCATGTCCCTTCGATCGTGCCGACCGTCACATTTCCTTCCAGCGTCTGCGGAACGCCCTGGCTGACCAGAAACAGGCCGACAAGAAATGCCAGCGGAACAAGGATACGGGTCGTCGTCCGCACCATGTCCACATAAAAGTTTCCAAGCTTTCTGCCCGCCATTCCCCGGCAGAATGCCATGCATGCCGCATAGCCGCTCGCCGCCGACGTAAACATCATAAAAATAATGACGCACATCTGGGAAGCATAGGACAGCCCGCTTTCTCCCGAATAATGCTGCAGGTTTGTGTTTGTCATAAAGCTGATGATCGTGTTGAAGCTTAAATCTGCCCCCATCCCGCCGATCCCGTTGGGATTTAAAAAGAGCAACCCCTGCAGCCTTAAGATGATGTATCCGGTAAGCACCATCACCCCGTTTGCCATCAGAAGGGACAGGGCGTATTTTTTCCATCCCATCTCTTCGCCCCTGATCCCGCAGACTCTATAGATCAGCCTGTCAACCGGATCAAATATTTTATCCGCAAATGTTTTCTGGTTCGCCGCAATGTGATACATATATTTTCCCATCGGGATTACCAGTATCACAAAAATTGCCAGCGTAAGAATGATCTGTAACATTGTTTTCCTCTTTCTGCCGCGCGGGCGGCATTTTCATTATGGGAGCTGTTGTCCCGTTTTCTCCTTTTTGGCAGCCCTACAGCTTTTCCGGATTTATCAGCGCATACACCAGATAAATCCCCAGCGCTGCCGCGATCAGACCAAGTCCAAGCATTTTTCCGTCCTCCTTGCCGTTTTGGCTCCGGCGTTTCTCTCCTTATTGTTCCTTCGGTTCCACCTGACGTTCGCAGAAGTCTGCAAACAGCTTTACCAGCCCGAAGCAGCCGGCAAGCGCCGCCAGCATGATCAAATCCATCATATCCGTTTTCCTCCTTTACCTGATGATTCTAACACCATTCCGATAAAAACGGGATTAACAGGTGACGGACGGAATTAAGATTGCGTAAAAGCTCAGCACCATCCCATCAGAATGGCAACCGGAAATCCGATCGCCATTGTTCCGACGGATACCACCGTCAGGATCAGGACCGGCATTCCTAGAAACATCGCCCAGAATGCCAGCAGCGGATGATGAAATGCGAAGTACTCTGCCCTGCGGTCAAATTTTTCCCCGATTTTATGAATTGAATTGAATAAAGATCTCATCGTAAATTCCTCCTTACGGCTACCAGAATAGCACATTCTTTTTTAAGGTGGGGTTAGGATTTGGGGGAACAGATTAAGAATGGATAAAATTAAAAATGCCGTTGGAAAATTAGTCTTTCAATTTTCCAACGGCATTTTTAATTTTATTTTGCACTCCCAGTTTCAACATGACTTTAATCTTCTGCATGCCCCAAAGTCACTGTTGCACCCGTCCAATCAGACTGTATGACTGCGCCTCTATTTTCCTGACATCTCTTTACGCTGTCTTCTTTCATTCATCGTTGCTTTTCAATTCCTCAATACGACGACATGAATATACACTTTCCAATTCCATATTATATCCGTGCACTTCCAACCATTCCATAATTTCTTCATACTGCTTAATCGCGCCTTCTTTTTTACCGATACCGGCAAGCAATTCGGCTTTCGCAAAAAGATGCGAAATACTGGAAGAATCTTTCGGCACGCTATCCCAATACGCAATCGCCTCATCATGACGCCCCAACTTAGCACACAAATCTCCAGCTGCGGTCAATACATACACATCTTTCGGAGCAAGCCGAAGTGCAACAGCTTCTTCTATACGCCCCAGATCCGCCAATAAATTAGTAAGGGTTTGATGCGCCGCCATCCATTGCAAATCTTGCTTATCTTTCCCCTCTGTTATCGATTTTCTATAGTAATAAAGAGCTTTTTCTATATCACGGTAAGCCCGTATCTTATGAAGCATTCCAAAATAAAGATAATCTTCTGCTCCGGCTTTACCGCTTAAAATCACTTCACTGTAAGCATCAAAAGCACGTTTAAAATCTTCATCTGTCCCTTTACTACTTTCGTAAATTGCAAATAACTCCTGCCTTTTTCCTCCATATCCATAAAATCTTCTTTTCGGCATTCCCTCGAACAGACTATCAATCGTCACACCAAAACAATCTGCGATCAGGGGTAATAAAGAAATATCCGGAAATGTAGTCCCTGTTTCCCATTTGGAAACTGCCTGTGCTGAAACTCCTAATAATTCACCAAGGCATTCCTGTGATAATCGTTTCTGTAAGCGTAAACTTTTAATGTTCTCATTTATTGTCATAACTCATGACCCCTTTCCTATTTTGTATCTTCAGTTTACCGCGATACAGCCTGTCTCAGAAGCGAACAGATGGATTGCTTTTTATTCAACCTTCAGTTGAACATATCATTCTCAAACATTTTATCGCCATATTAGAAATTCAGCGGATTTTATAAAATTATCTCTATATAAAAGGTTCCCAAGAAACCTCTCAGGAACCTTACACTTAACCTTATTTACTTAAAAAATTCGCGCATTTTCCTTATTCCACACTATAATTCAGCCGTACCGTAATGGACGCCGTCTTATACCGGGAGCTCACATCATAAGCCCCGTCATAGCTGTACTCTCCCAGCCCGGAATTTTTCGCAGTGATCTGGAATACGCCCAGATTCGCCGTCAGAAGCTCTCCCGCCGTGCTCCCGGAGCCTGCCGCCATAATGTCGATCCTCTGCTTTGCATTCTCCGTCGCCTTTTCGATCAGATCCAGCTTTAACTCATCCATTTTGGTGTAATAATATTCCGGCGCGTCCGAAGTAAATTCCACGCCCGACTCGATCAGCTCCGAAATATCCCGCGAAATCCCTTCCACCTTGTCGATGTCCGAGGAGGTGATCGTGACCTGCTGGTTCAAGTCATAGCCGTCCGCCACCTCGCCCACATATTCGCCGTTTATGTCGTATTCCGAACGGTAATGGGGCGAAATGCTGACAGAGCTGAGCACAAACTCTTCCTCCGTCACGCCCTTTTCCAACAGATAATTTTTTACGATCTCCGCGTCGTTTTTAATCACGCCGTAGGCGTCCCCGGTCGTCATGCCATATGCGGAAAACCGTCCCCTCCACACGATCAGATCCGATTCAAAATCGCAGGAGGCGGAACCGGTCGCCGTCAGCCCCATGCTGTTTGCCGTCTTTTTATAGCCTGTAAACTGAGACGTTACAATCAGGACGCAGACAACTGCCGTCACCGCTGCGATGATCGCCGTCAAAATCCTGCTCAGCCCGCTTTTGTTCTCCATATCCCTCTTCCTTTCCCGTCATGCCCTCAGCATTTTATTCTCCCAGCTTTTCCAGCGCAAAGTCGATTGCCTCCAGATAGCCTTCCAGCCCGTGACCGTAAATCTGCTTATCGCAGACCGGCGCGGTTACGGATACCCTGCGGAACTCCTCCCGCTCCATGATATTGGAAATGTGCACCTCTACCTTCGGCACGGAAACGCTTGCCAGCGCGTCGCGGATCGCATAGCTGTAATGGGTGTATGCGCCGGGATTGATAATGATCGCCTCCGTCCGGTCAAAATAAGCCTCCTGGATCCGGTCGATGATCGCGCCCTCGTGGTTGCTCTGGAATACGGTGACCGCAGCGTAGGATTCCACGCCCTTTTCCGCGATCATGTTCAGCAGATCGTTATAATCCTGCGTCCCGTAAATGCCTTTCTCACGGATGCCCAGAAAATTGATGTTGGGCCCGTTGATCACAAGAAGCTTGCGCAGCTGCCTTTCTCCCTGCGCTGTCCTGCCTGCCGCCTGCTCCCTCGTGTTCTGCATTTCCAGCGCGCTCTGCACGTTTTCCCTGTGCATGCTGTAGGGTCTTGCGTTATCCGCCGCATTCTGCGCTGCAGCCTCCCCGTTTTGGGAAGCGTCCGCAGGGTTCCCTGCGCTGCTGTACGTCCTGATCAGTCTTTGTCCGAAAGGATACCTCGTCTGATACCCTGCTCCCGTGCGGCTGCCGCTGCGGTAACCGCCCTCTCCGAAGCCCTTTGCGCCAAAGCGGCCGGTCTGGTCATTGCCGCCCTGCGCGCGGTAAGGCGGGCGCACGCCCCTTTCAATTTCAAAAAGCACCTGTCCAAAGGGCTTGTCGTCCACGTCCACGATCAGGTCCGCCGCCGCTTCATAGGCTTCCTTTCTCTCCTCCAAAAGCTTCTCGATGCGCTCGGACAGCTCGCCCTCTCCCGCCAGCACCGGACGGCGCGTGTCGTCCTTTAAACGCCCGCACAAAGTTTCCGCCTTCGCGCGCAGATAAACGACTTTTCCGATCTCCTTCAGCAGCGCCCTGTTTTCCTCACGCACAGGCGTGCCCCCGCCTACCGAAATGATCTGATTCTTTGCGGTTTCCTTCAGCTGCTTTAAGCACTCTGTCTCCATCCTGCGGAATGCCTCTTCCCCGTCCTGCTCAAAAATCTCCTTTACCGTCTTACCTTCCTTTTTTTCGATCCATTTGTCCGTATCCGTCATCTGACGCTTCATCCTGTAAGACAGCTTTACCGCCACGCTGCTTTTGCCGCATCCCATAAATCCGATCAGTACTACATTTCCCACGTTCCTCGTCCTCACTTTCCTGCTTCCAGTTCTCTTTTCAATTTCCCATATACTTCCTGCGCCCGTTCGGGGCTTACGGTTATTCCGTTCCAAAGTTCAAAAGCCTCCACGCCCTGATATAAAAGCATCTTTAACCCGTTATAAGCGGGCGCGCCCGTTTCTTTGACGAGCTTCATAAATTTTGTCTCGGCGGGCCGGTAGATCAGGTCATAGCCTGCCTTTACCTTCTCATAAAACGCCCTGTCTTCCACGGCTGCCTTCCCACAGTCCGGATAAAGCCCCACGCTCGTCGCCTGAATGGCAAGCCAGCCGTTTCCCGGAAGGTTTCCCGCCTCTGAAAGCGGCAGGGCACGCACCACGTCCCTTTTTGTCTTTGCGCACACCTCTGCCGCCACCGCCTCTGCCTTATCCAGACTGCGGTTTAAGATTACCACCTGCCCTGCGCCCTTTGCGGCGCACAGATAGGCGACCGCCCTGCCGACGCCTCCTGCCCCGATCACGGCGATCCGCTCTCCCAAAAGCGCCAGCCCGTCCTCGCGCATCGCCCGGTACAGCCCGCTCATATCCGTATTATAACCGCGGTAGCCGCCCTCTGTCCGCACGAGCGTATTGACCGACTCCATCGCCTCCGCCATCGGGTCGATGCTTTTTAAAAACGGGATCACCTCCGTCTTATACGGAACGGTCACATTCATCCCCAGCACATTTAAGGCATAAGCGCCCTTTACTGCATCCTGTAAGCTTCCCTTTTCCACCAAAAAAGGTACATACGCCATATTGCAGCCACATTCCAGCGCCAGCGTATTGTGGATCAGCGGCGAAAGGGTATGCTCCACCGGATTGCCGATCAGACCGCACAGCCTCGTCCTGCCGCCGATCCTGTCTCCTGTTTCCATCGTACTTTCCTCGTTCCCTTTCTGATCAACGGTCAGCGCCATCCCTGCAGCGCTTCCGATAATAGAAATATAACACAATTTTTTCCAGTTGTCTCTTCAAAACGATCTGAATTTCCTCTTTGGGATGGATCGGCTTTACCAGAATGCTGTGGATGCCCGTCCGCTTTGCGCCCCACACGTCCGTAAACAGCTGGTCGCCCACAAAAAGGGTCGTTTTTTCGTCCGTCCCCATCCGCTCCATCGCTGCCCGGTAGCCCTTTACCGACGGCTTGTCCGCCTTAAAAATATAGTCCGCATAGCGCACATCCTCTGCAAAGCTTTTTACCCGCGGCTCCTTATTGTTGGACAAAAGCACGACGGAAAAGCCGATTTCATGAAGTCTCCCAAACAGGCGCTTTGCCCGGTCGTCCGCCGGCGCGCCGTGGGGGACGAGCGTGTTGTCCACGTCATAGATCAGCCCCCTGCAGCCTTTTTTGTACCATGCTTCATAGTCGATGTCATAGGCGGAATCCGCCGTCTCATCAGGATAAAAACGTTCCAGCATCCTACTGTTCCTCTCCGATTCCCGCCGCTTCCAGCAGCTCTTTTGTATAGGGCGCCTGCGGATTTGCATAGACCTCCTCCACACGCCCGCTTTCTACGATCCTGCCGCCCTGCATGATCATTACCCGGTCGCTGATTTGATAGATCACGCGCATATCATGGGAAATGAACAAAATGGAAAGCCCCATTTCTTCCTTCAGCCTTTCCAGCAGCCCTAAAATCTGCGCCTGCACCGTCACATCCAGCGCCGACACCGCTTCGTCCGCCACTAAAAATCCCGGTCTGCTCATCAGCGCTGCCCCGATGCAGACTCTCTGGCGCTGTCCGCCGGAAAGCTGATCCGGGTAACGGTCTATGAGCTTTTCATCCAGCCCGACCCTTTTTAACATGTCGAGCGCCTGCCTGCGGCGCTCCTTAGCCGGAATGCCGCCCATATTTTTTAACGGCTCCTCCAAAATCCAGCCGATCCTCTTCGCCGGATTCAGCGAGCTGTAGGGATCCTGAAATACCATCTGCGGACGGTTTCCGAAATGCTGCACCGTTCCGGCGTCAGGCTTTTGCAGCCCTAAAATAACCTTTGCCAGCGTGCTTTTCCCGCAGCCCGATTCGCCTGCCAGTGCCAGCACCTCGCCCTTTTTCATGGAAAAGGAAACGTCCTTTAATACCTCCGTGCGCTTTGCCTTCTCCCACGGCATCCGTCTTTTTTCCGAAAATCCGATGCTCACATGGTCTACCTTCAAAATTTCATCAGCCATGGGCGGACGCCTCCTTTTTCTTTTCGCATCTGGGGATCGCTGCGATCAGCTTCTTTGTATATTCCTCCTGCGGCGCTTCAAAAATCTGCCGTATCGGCCCGCTTTCCACGATCCTGCCGCCCTGCATGACTGCCACCCTGCCGCACAGCCGGCGCACAAGGCTTAAATCATGGGAAATAAACAGGATCGCCGTATGCTTTTCCTCATTGATCCGCTTTAACAGCTTCACGATCTGCGCCTGCACCGTCACGTCCAGCGCCGTCGTAGGCTCGTCCGCGATCAGAAGCTTCGGCTCGCAGATCATCGCCGCCGCGATCATGACCCGCTGGCGCTGTCCGCCGGAAAGCTGATGGGGATAGGAACGGTAAATGCGTTCGGCATCCTCCAGCTCCACCTTTTCAAGCAGGGCAACCGCCCGCTCCCGGCGCTCCTTTGCCGAAAGCTCCGGATGATGGATGCGCAGCGGCTCCTCCACCTGCCAGCCGATCTTATAGACCGGATTCAAGGACGTCATCGGCTCCTGAAAGATTACCGAGATCTCATTGCCCTGAAGGCTTCTTAAATAGCTTCTCTCACAGGAAAGCAGATCCGTCCCTTCAAACAGAATCTTTCCTTCTTTACGCATATCGTGGCGCGACAAAAGCCCCGCCACCGCAAGGGAGGTCATGGACTTTCCGGAGCCGGATTCGCCCACAAGCCCCACGATCTCGCCCGGCTCCATATGCAGGTTTACATGGTGCACCACCCGCTCCGGCACGAGATGATCCTGAAATTCAATGCTTAAATCGATTACATCCAACATCGTCCCTTACTCCCTTCCCCTATCCCGGATGCCCTCTCCCAGCAGGGAAAAGCCCAATACCAAAAGGATCAGGAATATGCCCGGAAACAGCGCGAAGCCCGGCGCGGAAAACAGATAGGTCTGGGCTTCCGACAGCATCCTGCCAAGGCTCGCCTGCGGCGGCTGCACGCCGATGCCCAGATAGCTCATCCCGGCTTCCGCCAGCACCGCGTTGTTAAAGCCGATCATTACCGCAGACAAAAGCACCGGCGCAGTGTTCGGAAGGATATGCACGAACATGATCCGCAGGTCACCCGCTCCGGCAAGCTTCGCGCTTTTTACATAGTCCATGTTTTTGCAGCGGATAAATTCGCTGCGCACGATCCTTGCAAAGCTCGGGATAAAGGCGACGCCCAGCGCAAGGATCACGTTTGCCGTGCCATAGCCGGAAAGGCTGATAAACACCAGCGCCAAAAGGATGCTCGGGAACGCAAACAAAACGTCGTTGATCCGCATTAAAATCTCATCCGCGATCCCGCCGAAATATCCGGTAAACGCGCCGATCACAACGCCGCATACCGTCCCGATGCCGACCGTCCCAAGCGCCACAAAAAGCGTCGTCCCGCCGCCCTTTAATACCCGGCTGAAAATGTCCCTGCCGAAATTATCGCAGCCCATCAGATGCGAAAATGAGACGCCAGACAGCTTTGATACGCTGTCCATCGCCTCAGGATCATAGGGCGTCCAGAAAAATCCCAGCACGATAAGCGCCAGCATTCCCCCGGTGATCACACCGCCCCATATCAGGTTTTTGTTCTTCTTTTTCTTCATAGTCATTTAGTCCAGTGTAATTCTGGGATCCATCTTCTGATAGATCAGATCCGCCAGAAAATTTGTAAAAATAACAAGAAACGCAATAAATACGATGATCGCCTGTGCCACCGGATAGTCCCGGTTCGAGATCGAGGTCAGAAGGATCCGCCCAAGCCCCGGAATATTGAACACCTGCTCCACCACGATGCTGCCCGCCACCATGTCAGCCAGCGCCATCCCCAGAAATGTGACGACCGGGATCATGGCATTTTTTAAAACATGATGATACAGCACCGCCTTCGTCCGGTTGCCCCTGCTGTACGCCGTGCGCACATAGTCCAGCTTCATCTGCTCCAATACGGAGGTGCGCAGAAGCTTTACCGCCATCGCCGCCTTTGGAAGCGCGATGGAAATTGCAGGAAAGATCAGGTAACCCAGAAAGCCGCCCAGACTTGCCGTATAAGACACATAGCCGCCGGGCGTAAACAGATGAAGCACAAGCCCGAACAGCAGCGTGATCAAAATTCCCGAAAAAAACGGAGGGACCGACATGATCACCTGATTGACCGTCAGAATGATCCGGTCTATTGCGCTGCCCTCATGCCGCGCACAGAAAATCCCCAGCGGGACTGAAACCGCCGTCATGATCACAAACGCCATCAGCGTAAGCGCAAGCGTGACCGGGATCTTTTCCATGATCATATCGCTGACGGGCATCTGATAGCTGTAGGATGTGCCGAAATCTCCCTGCACAAAGGCAAGCGCCCATTCCCCGAACCGCTCCAAAAGGGGCTTGTTTAAGCCCAGCTGCTCTTCCAGCGCCGCCACCTTTTCCGGCGTCGCCTGCGTCCCCAGCATCGCGGTCGCAGGGCTTCCCGGGATTACCGCAAACGCCGTAAATACCAGAAACGATACAACCAGCAGGGTTATCAAAAACCCTGCCAGCTTTTTTGCCAGATACTTCATAACTGTTTACTCCGTCTGTCCGCCCACTTCATACAGCTTGGAAAAATCCTGTACATAGAGCGGATAAAATTCGTAGCCGCCGTATTTTTTGTTCAGCGCCACAAAGGAGGGCAGATCCTGAATGTAGACATTTGCAGCCTCCTGCGCCAGAATCTTTTCGCATTCTTTGTAGTACGCCGTTTTTTCTGCATCGTCCGTGCTCGCCTTTGCCGCTACATACGCCTCGTCATAGGCTGCGCTGTTAAAATTGATAAAATTGTCCGCCGCATCGGACGTAAACCGTTCCAGAAGCGCGCTCGCCGTCAGGCTCGACGCATCCACACCCACGACCGTCGCTTCATAATTGCGGTTTGTATATACTTCCGACAGCCATGTTTCCCACTCTACGAGCTGGATATTCGCCGTCACGCCGATCTGCTTTAACTGCTCTGCCACTACCTGCGCCGTGTCGATATGCTGCTGGTAGTTGGAGGGAACCGTCAGCGTAAAGGAAAATCCGTCCGGATAGCCCGCCTGCGCCAGAAGCTCCTTCGCCTTTTCGACGTCCGCCGTATACAGATCGTTTAATTCTTCCATATAATATTTGCCGAAGGCAGGGAACATGCTGCTGCCGATCTGCGCCCCCTTGCCGTCCGAGATCATATCCATGACCGCCTGCGGATCCACCGCATAGCAGAGCGCCTGACGCACCTCTTTTTTGTCGAAGGGCGCTTTCTCATTGTTTAAATACATCGCCTGAACCAGATTCATCGTCCCTTCCAGCACTTCAAAATCGCCGGAAAGCTGATCTGCCTGCGCCTGCGTCACGCGGGCGAACATATCGATCGAACCGCCGTTTAAGCCCGTCACGATCGTATCCGCATTCGCCACCACCTGAAGCCGGACCGTCTCAATGTTTGCCGGCGTGCCCCAGTATCCGTCAAATTTTTCCAGAATCACGTTTTCCTGCGGGGAACGGGATACATATTTGTACGGGCCCGTGCCGACCGGCGTGCTCTCCGGCGTCCCGTTATGCTCCGGAATGATCGCCGCCGTCAGGTAGGGCAGAAATTCCGTATCCCCCTCTTTTAAAACGACTTCCACCGTCTTTTCATCCACGATGTTCACGCTTTCGATCGCCGAAAATGCCGGCACGAGCGGCCCGCCCTCTTCTGCAGCGCTGCATCGGTCGAGCGAATATTTTACATCCTGTGCCGTAACGGGCGTCCCGTCATGGAACTTCACGCCCTCCCGGAGCGTAAACGTGTACACCCTGCCGTCCTCTGAAATGGTATGGCTTTCGGCGACAGCATCGTTTAAATTGCCTTCGCTGTCAGGCTTTACAAGACCTTCAAATACATTGAACAATACCTCCTTTGTTCCTGCCGCCACCGCTTTGTGGGGGTCAAGACTGTCCACATCCTGAGGAATGCCAATGGTGATCTGAGAAGAACCCGTCTCTGCCTTATCGCCTGAACATGCGCCCAGTGCAATAGCCAGTGCTGCGCACACCAAAGTCAAAAGAACCTTCTTTCCTGCTTTTGTCTTCATGTGTCTCTCCTTTTTTTGTAAAAACTGTATTCAGTTGTGCCCTAAAGGTTGCGGCTTTCGTCCGCACCTGTCCGGACAGACGGCGGCCGCTTCCTGCGCAGTCTACGCCATATATGGCTTTTGCCGTCCAATTTCACATTGTATACACGATGCCCGAAAAATGCAATATTTATTTTTTCTTTTTTTCCATCACCTTTTTTAGCTCGTCCATAAAGGTGTTGATGTCTTTAAACTCCCGATATACCGACGCAAAACGCACATACGCCACCGCTTCCAGATCCTTTAGCTTGTCCATGACCATCTCGCCGATCACCGTGCTGGAAATCTCCTTTTCCTCTCTTGCAAAAAGCTCCGTCTCCACCTCGTCTACAAGCTTCGTAATATCGTTGGCGCTGACCGGACGCTTATGGCATGCCCGCAGCACGCCTGCCTCGATCTTGGAGCGGTCGTAGGGCTCGCGGTTATTGTCTTTTTTAATCACGATCAGCGGGATCGTCTCGATCTTTTCATAGGTCGTAAAACGCTTGCCGCACTCGTCGCAGACACGCCTGCGGCGGATGGAATTGTTTTCATCGGACGGGCGCGAATCGATCACCCGCGTGTTGTCATGGCCGCAAAAAGGGCATTTCATATTCGTTCTCCTCATCTGCCCGCAGATGCGGGACTTTTTCAATGGATGTGCCTGTTTGGTACAGCGTTGTTTTTGTGTTTATTATAGTCAAAATGCGGGGGTGTGTCAACGAAGAGAGGACGGTTTTGCCGCCGTCAGATGCCTGCCCTGTTTCGTTATTTTCTCAATCATGCAGGTATGCTCTTTCGTCCTTTTGTCATAATTGATCCCCACCAGCAAAAGATTCCCCTCATAGTCCTTCAGCGCGTCCACATAATCCTTTTCATGGATCTGCCTGATCGCCCCCTGCGCGCTTTTATCCCATTTTAATTCGATCACTGCCGCCGGTTTATCCAAATGATTTCTTTTGGGGATCAGGCAAATATCCGCAAATCCCTTTCCCGCCGGAAGCTCCCTCACGACCGTATAGTATTCCCTCGCAAAATAAAAAGCAAGGCTGATCGTACAGCTCAGCGCATTTTCATCGTGATAGCGTAAAACAGAAAGCTCCCGGTGGGCGCGGTCAACGCCCTCCGCAACTGCCTTGCCGTCCATTCTCCATAACGCCTCTAAAAGCTGCCTGGATGCTTCCAAAGAACGGGTCACCTCCTGCCAGTCCATTGTGCTGACTGCGTTGACGTATTCCTGCGAAACTTCCTTATTGGGGATCCTGACTGTTTTGTCTGCACCGCTGTAATTTAAGTAGCCCAAATGTACCAGAAGCGTCAGCACGTCATCTTTCGTTGCAAAACTTGTCATGTCATTTTCAAACGTCCCGGTATTGATCTGTACAGCTGCCCCGCCCAGCATTTCAACAACAGCATTTTTCAGCCCGTCCATATCCATCTGGATATAGACTTTCAATGCCTCGTACGTCTCGGTCTGGTTCCAGTAGGTCCCGAATTTATGCCGAAGCATCGCCTCAACGACGGATTTCGGACTATACATAGAATATGAAATATCGCCGTCAATCCCGTGTTCCGTCAGTACATACCCGTCGTACCATTCTTTTGCATCGTCAAAGTTCATCCGATATTCCAGACACAGCTTTTTTACCTCATCCTCCGTAAAGCCAAAATATTCTGCAAGCATTCCCGGCTCCACCATGGAGTATTCCGTGAACATATTTAACGCCGAATGGGATCCGTATTTTTTAATCGGAAGAATCCCCGTCATATACGCCAGAGCCACATATTCCTGATCTTTTAACCACACCCGCAGAAAATCCAGATACCGTCTCTGCGCTTCCCTGTCCTGTTCATACTCCCGAAACAGGCAGTCCCATTCATCGATCAAGATTACAAACGGTCTTCCCGTTTTTGAAAAAATATCTTTCATGACCTGCATTAAATTTTTTTCATCCCGAAACCGTACTTCCCGAAAACATTCTGCAAGATCAAAAATGAGATAGGCGGAAATCTTTTCCGTCATTTCATCCACGCTTCCCGATATACTCAAAAACTCCTGTATATTTACTTTGATCACATCATAATGGTTTAAATGCTTCTGATAGGATTCCATCCTGCTGATCGCAAGCCCTTTAAATAAATCCGCAGAATCCTCGCTTCTGTCATAGTATGCCGCCAGCATATCTGCTGCCATTGATTTTCCAAAACGGCGCGGCCGGCTCACGCATACGAACTTCTGGCGCGTATCCAATACCCGATTCATCTTATCGATCAATCCCGTCTTGTCCACATAAATTGCAGAATTCAGGCTTTCCCGAAACCCTTTATTTCCCGGATTTAAATAGCTTCCCATTTCTATTTCCTCCCTTCCTCCCCATATGCGCCGCCCGTTCTCCGGAACATCCCCGGCGTCACGCCTGCCGCCTCCTTAAAACAACTGTGAAAATAATTTTCATCCGTATAAGAGAGCCGTTCCGCGATCTCCTGCACGGACATGCCGGAATATAAAAGATAGCGCTTCGCTGCCTCGATCTTTTGCTCCCGCAGGTACTGATAAGGCGTGATGCCGTAACGGCTGCGGAACTGGTTGATCAGGTGGTTGCGGGAATAATGGAGGCTCTCACAAAGCTGTTCCAGCTTCACATTTTCCTCCACATGCAGGTCGATCCACTCCTTGATCTGCTCCGGCAGTGTCCTCGTCTGGCTTCTTCCCTGCCTGTGAAGCTTCTGCAAAATCTCCAGAACCGCCGTCGCCGTCTCGTCCGCAAGCCGTTCATAATCCGTTTCAAACTGTTCGATCCTGCAAAGAAGCGCTTCCATCTGCGCCGAAATATCGCAGTCCTGCATCAGATATACCTTTTTATCCAGATACGCGGCAAACATCGCCTCCGCCATCAGCCCGTTAAAGCAGATCCATATTTTTGTCCACGGCTCCTTCTCATCCGACCAGTAGCAGTGCGGGATCCCTCTTTTTAAAAAATAAACATCCCCTGCCTTTGGCTCCAGACGCTGGCCGTCGATCACAAGTGTGCCTTTGCCGCTGTAAATATATTCAAAGGAATAGAGGTTTTCCGGCTTTCTCTCGATCCGGTAAGTGCCGTCGCAGTAGGATACTCCCGCCATCAGGAGATTGAAGGGACGGTCTTTTTTTTCGTAATTCCAGAAGCTGCTGATTTTTTCTTTCATCGGTTCTGTCCTGTGTCTCCTGCCTTTCTGATCTGCTTTCCTGCTTCCAAAGGGATCCGTCATTTATTTCATCATAATATATCCCCTTTTCATATGCAAGCAAAAGGGAGGGCTTTTCATATCTTATCCCCAGCCGTCTCTCACGGCACATCCACCATGATAATATCCGGCCCGATCTGCCGGATGTCCTGCCACGCGATCGCATATTCCGTATCGCACCCGAACAGGCATTTCCAGCTTTTCCCGCTGATCCCCGGCACAATGATCTTCTGGATCGTCCCCGTGCATTCGTCAAACTCAAAATCCGTTACCCGCCCCATCCTGCGGCAATCCCGCAGATTTACCACTTCCTTGCATCTAAGCTCCGAAAAAAGCATCCCGCCGCCTCCCTTCCCAGCTCCTGCCTGTCATATCCATGCGCCTGTTATATGTATATGCCTTCCCCGGTTCCGGCGTGCCTGCCTGCGCCGTTTTTTTCAAAAACTGCTTTGCCTGTATAACTCCTGCATTTTTGTCCATGCTCTGTCTATGGCTGCAGACCGCCTTTTTCATCCCTCCCGTCTATTCCGGGCGGCCTGCATGGATTTTTTTAACAGCAGGAGGCTTATCATGGCACTGAACAAAGTGGAAATCTGCGGCGTCAACACTTCGCGACTGCCGGTGCTTACAAATGAGGAAAAGGACGCGCTCTTTGTACGCATCCGTCAGGGAGACGAAAGCGCCCGGGAGCTTTTTATCAAAGGAAACCTGCGGCTCGTTTTAAGCGTTATCCGGCGATTTTCCTCTTCCGGCGAAAATGTGGACGACCTGTTCCAGATCGGCTGCATCGGGCTGATCAAGGCGATCGACAATTTCAATACGGAGCTGGGCGTGCGCTTTTCCACCTATGCGGTCCCGATGATCATCGGAGAGATCCGCCGGTTTCTTCGGGACAACAATTCCATCCGGGTCAGCCGCTCTCTGCGAGACACCGCCTACAAAGCGATCTCCGCCAAGGAAAACCTGATGAAGCAGAATCAAAAAGAGCCCACCATCAGCGAAGTAGCCGCCGAAGTGGGCATTTCCAGGGAAGATATTGTTTATGCGCTGGACGCCATCCAAAATCCCATGAGCCTGTACGAGCCCGTCTACACCGACGGCACGGACACGCTTTATGTGATGGATCAGATCCGCGACAAAAAGAACCGGGAGGAAAACTGGATCGAGCGCCTTTCCCTGTCCGACGCCTTAAAAAAGCTCGGGGACAGGGAACGCGAGATCATTGTCCTGCGTTTTTTTGAAGGCAAAACCCAGATGGAAGTCGCCGATATGATCGGCATTTCTCAGGCGCAGGTGTCCCGCCTTGAAAAAAGCGCCCTCCGGACGATGCGCGCCTACTTAAGCGCGTGACTCATTCCTTTACCATCTCCTTTTTCAAACGCTTCATGATCTTTTTTTCCAGCCGGGAAATATAGGATTGGGAAATGCCCAGATAAGAGGCGACCTCCTTCTGGGTCATTTCCTCCCCGCCCGGCGTGTTCAGACCGAAGCGAAGATTTACGATCGTCCGCTCCCGTTCCGAAAGCTGCGCCACCGCCCGGCGGAGGATACGGCGCTCCGCCTCGTTTTCAATATCCTTATAGATCACGTCCTCGTCCGTCCCTAAAATATCGGACAAAAGCAGCTCGTTGCCGTCCCAGTCTACGTTGAGCGGCTCGTCGATGGAAACCTCCATGCGCGTCTTATTGTTGCGGCGCAGATACATGAGGATCTCATTTTCGATGCAGCGGGAGGCATAGGTCGCCAGCTTGATATTTTTGCCCGGATTAAACGTATTGATCGATTTGATCAGCCCGATCGTCCCGATGGAGATCAGATCCTCCACGCCGACGCCCGTGTTGTCAAATTTTTTTGCAATATAAACCACGAGCCGCAGATTGTGCTCGATCAGGATCGTGCGCGCCTCCTGCGCATATTCCTCCGACCCAAGATCCTGAATGACCTCGTTTTCCTGCGCGCTTTCCAGCGGCGGCGGGAGCACGTCGGCTCCCCCGATATAATGGATTTCCCCCTCCTTTGCCATAAAAAACGCCGGCTCGCGGCGGATCAGTTTAAACGGCATGCTTCCCGGCATCGCTACTTTTAAGATCATGATTGGCTCCTTTCTTTTCCTCCAGTAATGCAGGATGCAGAATGACCCGGTACGCCCCGGACGCCGCAAGCGGCTCCGGGCTTACCGCAAGCGTCACCTGCCCGACCCTCTTCTCCTGTCCTTCCTTTTCCAGATACATTCCGTCCACGGTAACCGCCCGCATCAGCCCGTTCCTTTTGCCGACGCAGTGGTAAGGGATCAGCCGCAGCGGCGCATCTTTTTCAAAAATCCCAAGCCGCTCCGCCTCCGCCGGGTCGATGATGCAGACCGGCATTTTGGTATACGGATCATATAATCCGTTTCCGCTGTCCAAAAGCCCCGTCTCCGAAAAAATTTCCCCGTTTCTGCAAAAAGACACCTTCCACAGCGGCGACCGGCTGCGCCGCCTCTCTGACGCGATCACCAAAAAGCCGGCATATGCTGCCCCGATGCACAAAAGGGAAACCGCCCAGGATCCCGACATCTTTTTTATCTGCATGACCGCTCCCAATATCCCGCCTGTCATGCAGGAGCATGCGCCGTACAGCATCGCCGCCCGCCCAAGCATTTTCCCATTCCGGCACCGGAAGGCGATCCAAAGCTGCGCAAAAACGCCTGCTGCCAGCCATATCCCCTTCAGGATCAGGCGGAGTTCTCTTTCCTGAACCGGAACAGGCAGCGCAAGCGCTGCCGTCATCATCGCCGCCCCTGCCGCTGCCGCCCTAAAGATCCGCCCTTTTTGGCAGTCCATCCCGCCGGACTTTGCCGTCAGAAAAAGCAGGCACAGATTGACCGTAAGGTGCGTCACAAAAATCCGGTCTATGTACAGACTGTAGCGCATGCCGCCGTCCCCTTTCCGCTTTGAAATGTATGTCCTCATTATAGCGGCGCGGGCGCGCGGATTTTGTCGGAACAAGGCAGGAAAGCGACGGATTTTTTCGGGAGGATTCGACATGGGGCAACCGCCTTGATTCCTCCTGATCGATTAGCAAGACGGACGAATGAGGGCGTACAAGCGATAAAAACCATCGCTTAGACGTACGCCGATTAAAGACAACAAAGAAAGTCGAACAAATTTCACGGTTCAGGACGTATGCCTCCTTCTATACTGAGGGTATGATTGTGGAATAGAAAAACGCAACAAGTTACAAAAATCTATTCCAACCTCCTGCTAATATATTGATTTTTGAAATCCATCTGGATATAATAGAATAGAAAAGTACAACAAGTTGCAAAAATCTTTCGCAATGAGGTTTCAAAATGGAGATTCGTAGAGATTTTTATTTGGATAAGTTAATAAAAAGAAAAAACAATGGACTGATCAAGGTAATTACTGGTATTCGCCGATGCGGCAAATCCTATTTATTGAATAATCTGTTTTATCATCACTTACTGGAAAGCGGGGTTGATGCTGATCACATCATTCGCTTTGCCTTTGATTCAGCAGATGATCTTTATCTCATTGGAGAAAGCCTGATTCAGATTGACAAAGAAAAGCGTGGAGTTGATCCCGAAAAGTTCATGGCATATATTCGTTCCAAAGCCGTAGGTAAAGGAATGTATTATCTGCTTCTTGACGAAATTCAGATGTTGGATTGTTTTGAAGCAGTTCTAAACGGTTATCTTCGTAAAGATAATATGGATGTATTTGTGACCGGAAGTAACGCAAAACTCTTGTCCAAAGATATAGCTACTGAATTTGCCGGTCGTGGGGATGAGGTTCATATGTATCCCCTGAGCTTTGCCGAGTTTATGACCATTTACAAGGGGGATAAGTACCTGGGATTATCTGAATATATGCTATATGGCGGTATCCCTCTGGTTGTTCTTCGTGAGGGCGCAAACGATAAGGCAGTTGCATTGCAGAATCTGTTCAACGAGATTTATCTTCGAGATATTACCAAACGTAACCGAGTAAAAAACATTGGAGAACTGGAAGATCTTTTGAACATTCTTTCCTCTGCCATTGGTTCGCTGACCAACCCGGAAAAATTGAAGAATACTTTTAAGACGGTAAAAAAATCCCGAATCACTTCCGCTACCATTAAGAAATATCTGGATTATTATGAGGATTCTTTTCTGATTGAATCCGCACAAAGATATGACATAAAAGGAAAGGCATATATCGAAACTCCAAAGAAATATTATTTTTCCGATCTTGGACTTCGCAATGCCAGAATCAATTTCCGTCAGTTCGAGCAGACCCACTCTATGGAAAATGTAATTTATAACGAACTTCGTATGCGTGGCTACAGCGTGGATGTAGGTGTAATACCGATTGCAGAGCGAGATCAGAATGGTAAGGTTATCCGCAAACAACTTGAAGTGGATTTTGTATGCAACCTTGGCTCTTCCAGATATTATATTCAGTCAGCATATTCTCTGCCGGATGAAGCGAAGCGCACTCAGGAAATCAGACCGTTCAGAAAAATTGATGATTCTTTCAAAAAGATCGTTATCACAAAAGATATTGTACAACCCTATTATGACGACTATGGTATCTTGACTGTAAACATTTATGACTTCCTTCTTGATCCGCAGATTCTCGAAAAATAAACAATGTACGTAAACGTATTTTTTACAGCAGTCTTGTACTACGGTATGTGGCTGCTTTTCTTTTTTTACCCAATTTCCGTTCAATTCACGCTCCATGAGTTTTGCGTCCTTTTTCGGTAGAATAAAATTGCAATAAAGTGCTTCGTTGTTATCTACGCGCACTAGGGACTTTTACCCATTAGCGACGTGCGCCGCCAGGCGCACCATGAAAAAAAGACCCCCACCGGATTTCTCCGCGGGGAGCCTCTCATTGCCTGTTATTTATTTTTTCTGAAGGAAATCCGGGATCTTCAGCGTCTTTACCTCGACCTTGCTGTTAAAGTTGGTCGGCGGCTTCTGGATACCGGTCAGGTTCGCCTTGATCTCGTTGCTCGGGATCGTGCCTGTGTGTGCACCGGGCGTAAGGGGATTCGTGTACGGCCTTGCGGTCGTCGTGCCGCTGGCATTTACCGTCGTCTTCATGCCGGAAGGGGTTCCAAGCGTCGGCGGAACCGGCTTTCTTGCAAAAGAGGAACCGAAACGGTTTGCATGCGTCTCGTCGATCCCTGTCGCGATCACGGTAATGCGGCAGTAGTCCGCCTGATTGGAATCATACATCGCGCCGAAGATAATGTTGACATCGTCGCCTGTGATCTCACGCACATAGTCAACCGCATCGGAAGCGTCAAACATGGAAATATCGCCGGATACGTTGATGATGATGTCGGTTGCGCCTGCGATCGTCGTCTCCAGAAGCGGGCTTTCCACGGCTGCCTTGACCGCAACCACAGCCTTATCCTCGCCCTTTCCTTCGCCGATGCCGATGTGCGCGATGCCCTTGTCGCGCATAACGGTCTGCACGTCCGCAAAGTCCAGATTGATGACTGCGGGCACATTGATCAGGTCGGTAATCCCCTGCACCGCCTGCTGCAGCACCTCGTCCGCCTTCATCAGCGCCTCGGGCATGCTCGTCCGTTTGTCAACGATTTCAAGGATCTTATCATTCGGGATCACGATCAGCGTGTCCACGCTGTCGCGCAGCTTCTCAATACCGGAAAGCGCGTTGTTCATACGGGTCTTTGCCTCGAAACGGAAAGGCTTCGTCACAACGCCGACCGTTAAAATACCCTTGTCCTTTGCAAGCTTTGCAACTACCGGAGCCGCGCCCGTACCGGTACCGCCGCCCATGCCGCAGGTAACGAATACCATGTCCACGCCTTCCAGAGACTTCGCGATCTCCTCCGCGCTCTCTTCCGCCGCCTGCTCGCCGATCTCCGGCTTTGCGCCTGCGCCCAGTCCTTTTGTCAGCTTCTCGCCGATCTGCAGATGCTTCTCCGCCTTACAAAACTGCAGCGCCTGCTTATCGGTATTGACTCCGATAAACTCCACACCGTCAATCTTTTCGTCGATCATTCTATTAACAGCATTATTGCCCGCACCGCCTACGCCGATCACAAGGATCTGTGCCGCGGACTCAGCCTCGTTTACTTTAATTTCCAGCAAGGGTATTTCCTCCTTCATTCCTGACAAACTTCATAATATTTATCATATAATCATTTTCCGAATTGCGCAACCTCTTTTTTTCATTTTAATGCGATATTTTGCCCTTTCCGGGCATCCGCGGCGGCAGCGCTGCCCTACAGCCGCCTTCCTTATGCCGGACGAATGCGTGCGGAGGGCAGATCTGCCGCCCATCCGTTGTCCGGGTCAGTCATCTTTGCGGAAGGTGACGTTTTTACGGTCATCCGAATAATTCTGCATATCCACAACGCCGCTTTCCCCTTCGAGGCTTGGCAGGATCTGCTGAAGCCGCATGATCTTTTCCTCCAGATTGTCTTTTCCAAGGCGCGCGCGCACGTTCCCGAAATACAGCGTGATCTCGTTTTCCTCGTTAAAAAAGATCTTGTCCGTCACGATCTCATATTTGGAAAGCATCTGGGTGATCGACAACACCTCCGCAAAAATTGCCGGATCTTCCACCGGAAGCGGCTCATAGAGCACCACATGGTCAAAATCGATGCCCGTTACCTGCGGCACCCCGGAGGTCTTTGTCTCCGACGACTCCACGGCGATACCCTCCCGGTCAAAATACATGTAGCGCCCCATGTATTCCACATAGCCTGCCACCGATTTTTCATATACGCGGATCGTAATGCTGTTGGGCGAATCCACCCGCACGCTCATTTTTTCGATAAACGGAATGTTCAGGATTTCCTTGTCACGGTACTTAAACGACAGATAGATCGAGTTTGCCGAAAGCCTGTCCTTTATAACCATCTGCTCGATCTCTTCTTTTGTGTAATGCACGTTTCCTTCCACGGAAACAGTCTCCACATGGAACTGTGCCTGCACAAAAACAAGGGCTCCCGCCAGCACAATACAGACGGCTGCCCCGATCAAAAGCCCTATCTTCAAACGCCCGGAAAGTCCCTTTTTGGCAGGCTTTGCAAAACGTCCGGAAGAAAAGAGATCCCCCTTTCCTCCCGACGGCTTTTTCCTTTTTCCTTTTTTATCCGCTTTTCCGCCTTTGACCAGCTTATAATTCTGTTTGCGTTTCTGTGCCAATGTCTGCTCCCATTTTTTTGAAATCTCTCACAATATCCTCGTATCCGCGCCGGATAAAATGGCAGTTTTCCACCTGCGTCACCCCTTCGGCGCAGACGCCCGCCGCCACCAGCGCAGCCCCGCCGCGCAGCTCTCCCGCCTCTGTCCTGCAGCCTGAAAGCCTCCTGCCGCCGGGCATTTTCGCGCGGTTTCCGGCGACGCAGATCCCTGCGCCCATCCGGTTTAGCTGCTCTGCTGCGCCGAACCGCCCGTTAAAAATCCGCTCGGTCACGATGCTTTCCTTTTCCGCCTGACATAACACCGTTAAAAGCATGGACTGCAAATCCGTCGGAAAGCCGGGATACACGCCCGTTTCTGCCTCTCCCAGAGAAACCAGCCTTCCTTTCCGCAAAACAAGAAGCCCCGCTGCATCCTCCCGGATTTTTGCGCCCATCCTGCGCGCTGCAGCGCTGACCGCCCCAAGCTGAGCGCAGGGCGCTTCCCGCAAAAACACTTCCCCGCCGGCTCCCGCAACGCCCAGAAGATACGTCCCTGCCACGATCCGGTCCGGTTCAATGAAAAAACGGCTCCCGTGAAGCCGGCAAACGCCCTCTATGACGATCCTGCCGCTGCCCTCTCCCCGGATCCTTGCGCCCGCGTCCCTTAAAAAGCGGCACAGCGAAACGATCTCCGGCTCTTTCGCGCTGTTTTCGATCTGGGTCGTGCCCTCTGCCAGCACTGCCGCCAGCACCGCATTCTGAGTCGCGCCCACACTCGGGAACGCCAGACAAATCCTTGCCCCCGAAAGCCTTTTTGCCGTCCCGCAGATTCTGTCAGGCTCTTTTTTGTCCGCTGTAAAAACCGCTCCCAGCCTTTCCAGCGCCCCGATGTGCAGGTCGATGGGCCTGTCTCCGATCACGCAGCCGCCGGGCTGGCAAAAGGACACCTCCCGGCACCGTCCGATCAGCGCCCCCGCCAGAATGACCGAGGAGCGCATCCGCACCATTTCCTCTTCAGGCAGCTTTTCAGAGGTGATCTGCGACGCGTCCACCGTCAGCGTCTTTCCTGCCCTGACAGTCTTTACGCCGATCCGGTTTAAGATCCGGCACATACAGGAAATATCCGAAATGTCCGGGCAGTTTTCCAAAACCGTGACGCCCGGCACGAGCACGCAGGCTGCCAGCACCGGAAGCGCCGCATTTTTGGAGCCCTGAATGCGCACCTCCCCGGAAAGCCCCGTTTTTCCTTTTATCCAAATGGAATCCAAAGCTCCACCTTCCATCTGCCGTTCTTGCTATATGATATGAAAAAATGTCATTTTTTGTGACGGCTTCTCACACATCCCGCAGCCGGATGCCCCTTGCCACGCTCATAACAAGCCCCATTTCCAGCAGCATGAACATTGCCGCGGAGCCGCCGTAGCTGATAAAGGGCAGGGAAATTCCCGTATTCGGGATCGTATTTGTCACTACGGCGATGTTTAAGATCACCTGAATCGAAATATGTCCCATCACGCCCACGACCAGCAGCGCCCCGAATAAGTCGGCGGCGTTGTTGGCAATGACCATCAGACGCCAGATCAGAAGAACGAAGATCATGATTACCGCGATGCCGCCGAAAAGCCCCAGCTCCTCGCAGATGATCGAAAAGATCATATCGTTTTGCTGCTCCGGCAAAAATCCAAGCTTCTGGATGCTCTGTCCGAGCCCTTTTCCGAAGATCCCGCCGGAGCCGATGGCATAAAGCGCCTGCAGCGTCTGGAAGCCCTTTCCGGAGGCGTAGGCTTCCGGGTCAAGCCACGCCGCGATCCGCTCAATCCGGAAGCCCGCGCCTTCCACGCTGGACATTTTCGCAATCATCGAAATCAAAAGCCCAACTCCCGCAACGCCAATGCCGCCCATGATCACAAACGGCTTATAGCTGGGGCTTGCCACAAACAGCATCAGGAAGGCGATCCCGAAAATGATGATTGCCGAGCTCATGTTGTCAGTGATCTTCCACACCAGAAGACAGTGCGGAAGCGCCATTGCCAGAATGACAAAAAAGCCCTTCCACGTCCGGATATTCCGCCCCATCTTACAGATCGTGCTGGACAAAAACAGGATCATCGCCAGCTTTGCGATCTCCGCCGGCTGCACGGAAATCCCCAAATTGAGCCACCGTCTCGCGCCGTTTGCCTCGATGCCCAGCGGCGTCAGCACCAGCAGGATCAGAATAATGGAAACCACATAACCAAGCACCGCGAACCGCTCCCAGAAATGATACGGGATCCACGATACCACAAACATCCCCACAAGCCCCATCGCTGCCGCAAAGCCCTGATGGGTCAGATAATAATATTCATTGTCCATCTGCCCGGCAGCGTCATAGGCGCTTGCCGAATAGATCATTACCAGCCCGAAGCCCGTCAGAAACAGGATGATAAACAGAAGGCTGTAATCAAAATAATGTTCCGCTTTCCGCCGCATTCTACGTCCTGCCACGCTATCACTCCTTCAGACCGTTCACATATTCTTTAAACAGATTTCCCCTCGCCTCATAGTTGGGGAACATCCCCCAGCTTGCGCAGGCAGGCGACAAAAGCACCGCATCCCCCGGACGCGCCGCCTTTACGCAGACGTCCATCGCCTCCTGAAAGCTGTCCGCCAAAACAATGTCTGTCATCCCGTGCGCCCGCGCACATTCCGCGATCTTCTCCCGCGTCTGCCCGATCAGGACAAGCAGTTTTACCTTGCCGTCAAAGGCTTCGATCCACTCGTCGTATGTATTCTGCTTGTCATATCCGCCGCCGATCAGCACCGTCGGCCATTTCATCGCGCGGATCGCCTGAATCGCCGCGTCCGGATTGGTTCCCTTGGAATCGTTATAATAAACGACGCCGTTTTTGGTCGCCACATATTCGATCCGGTGCTCCACCGCCTGAAAACGGCGCACTGTCTCAAGGATCGTTTCCATCGGGACGCCGAATGCCGCTGCCGAAGCGATCGCCGCCATCACGTTTTCATAGTTGTGCACGCCGATCAGGTTCATTTCCGACACGTCCAGCAGCGTTTCCTCGCCGCTTCCCAGATCGCGGCAGATTTTTTCCCCGTTCAGGTAATAGCCGCGCTCCGGCTTTTCTTTGGAAGAAAACCATACGACCTGCGCCGGGCACTGTTCCATCCCGAAAGCGCGCAGCCGCTCATCCATATAATTGAGCACGCAGAAATCCTGCTTCGTCTGATTTTTGGTCACCGACTCCTTGACCGCCGCATAATTGTCCATCGTGTGATGGCGGTTCAAATGATCCGGCGTGATATTTAAAATTGCGGAAACCTCCGGATGGAATTCCTGCGCCGTTTCCAGCTGAAAGCTGCTGATCTCCGCCACCGTCGCGCTCTGCTCCGTCATTTTCAAAGCCTCCCCGGTGTAGGGCGTCCCGATATTGCCGACCACAAAGGCAGAGGAAAAGAAGCTTTTTAAAATCTCCCCCACAAGGGCGGTCGTCGTCGTCTTGCCGTTTGTCCCGGTGATGGCGATGAGCCTGCCCTTTCCAAACTGCCATGCCAGCTCCACCTCGCCCCAGATCGGAACGCCGGCGCTTCTGAGCCGTTCCACAAAGGGCTCCTCTATGGAAATCCCCGGGCTGATCACCGCCAGGGAAAGCTCCCCGATCAGCTTTTCGTCAAGCCTTCCCAAAACCAGCGGCACGTCCGCCGGATAATCTGCCCTTCCTGTCAGGCTCTCCTTGTCGATCCCGTCGTTTTCATCGAATAAAACCGGACATGCGCCCGTCTTTTTTAAAAGCCCTGCCGCTCCCAGACCGCTTTTGCCGCAGCCTGCGACCAGCACCTTTTTTCCCTGTAGATCCATGTTCAAAACCGCCTTTCCGGGAGCTTCTCCCGTATCAGATTCTATTGCCTCAGACGCCCGCCAGCGCCACAAGGCACAGCAGCGCCGTCACGATCGAAAAGACCGCCACGATCCTCGTCTCCGACCAGCCGCACAATTCAAAATGATGATGCAGGGGCGCCATCCTAAGCAGGCGCTTCCCGCCGGTCGCCTTGAAATAAACGACCTGCAGCATCACCGATATAACCTCCGCCAGATAAACAAATCCCACGATCGGGATAAACAGCGGCAGCTGCATCGCATACGCAGTGCCTGCCACAAACCCGCCCAGCGCAAGGGAGCCCGTATCCCCCATAAATACGCTTGCCGGATACACATTAAACAGCAAAAACCCGAGCAGCCCGCCCGCAACCGCGCAGGTTACCGGCTCGATCCCGCTTTTGGTACCGATGGCGACGACCGAAAAAAACACCGCCACCAGAACAGTCACGCTTCCCGCCAGCCCGTCAACACCGTCCGTAAAGTTCGTCCCGTTGACCGTGCCGATCACCACAAAAAACAAAAGCGGAATGCTGTAAACGCCCAGATCCAGAAGCCTTCCCGGCAAAAACGGGATCTTCATCAAAAGCTGTGCCGGGGCGCAGCAGGTCAGATAATGGGCAAAGAGCCCCGTTACCAAAAGCTGCGCTGAAAACTTCTGAAAAGCGGTCAGCCCCATCGAGCGGCGCAGGATCACCTTGATATAGTCATCCAAAAGCCCCACAAGCCCAAAGCCCAGCGTCAGAAATACGACCGGGAGTATTTTGGGGTACTGCTTTCCAAAGAGCTGGCAGGACACAAAAACTCCTGCCAGAAAAAGAACGCCGCCCATGGTGGGCGTCCCGTTTTTTATGCGATGGGTGGCAGGGCCTTCGTCCCGCACCGTCTGCATCGCCTTTAGCCTCCGTAAAAAAGGGATTACCACCGGCCCTAATATGGCGCTTACGCCAAACGAGATCAGCACCGGAAGCACCACGGATGCTGTCATGCTTTTTCCCCGTTCCTTTCCTCATCATACTCTATTTCGTCCAGATATGGAAGTATATTTTCAAAGAGCTGGCGCACCACCGGGGCAGCCACCTGACCGCCGTAATAGACGCCCTTGGGGTTGCGGATGATGCACAGCGCCAGTACCTTTGGATCGTCCGCCGGGGCAAAGCCCAGAAAAGAGGAAATATAGCGTCCTGTTCCTCTGGGAAGCGTTTCGCTGGTCGCCGTTTTGCCGCCCACCCGGTAGCCTTCCACCCTGCCGTTTTTGCCGCCTCCGTTTTCCACCACCTGAAACAGCATTGCCCGAAGCCGCCTGCTTACATCCTCCGACAGGATCCGCTCGCCCTTCTGCCAGACAAGCGCTGCTTCCTCTCCCGACGTCCCGTCTGCGGTCTTTACCCCGAAATGCGGCGTGATCCGCACGCCCCCATTGATCAGGGAGCTGACCGTCGCCGCCAGCTGGATGGGCGTGATCTGGAAGGACTGCCCGAAGGATACGGTCGCAAGCTCCACCGGTCCCATGTTTTCCGGCTTGTGCATGATCGTGCCCGCCTCGCCCGGAACGTCTATCCCGGTTTTTTTCAGCAGACCAAACCGGTCAAAATAGTGGTAAAACTTCTCCGTCCCCAGCCGTAAGCCGACCGTCACAAACACCGGGTTGCAGGAGTTCATCGTCCCCTGCACAAATGTCTCCGGCCCATGCCCTGCCACTTTCGCACATCGGATGCGCCGTCCCTCCACCATCACATAGCCGGGGCACATGAACGAATCCTCCTCCGTTACCACGCCCGCCTCCAGCGCCGCCGAAGCGGTGATGATCTTAAACGCCGAGCCCGGCTCGTAGGTATCGTTGATACAGGCGTTGCGCCACATCCGGTTAAGCGCTTTCTGCTTTTCCTTTTCGGAAAGGCTGTTTTCCGAAACGCTGTTTTCGGAAATCCCGTTCCCGGACACGCCCTGCATTTTTATGACTTCATCAGTCAATGTAAAAGGATCGTTTAAATGATACTCCGGCACATCCACCATCGCCAGAATCTCCCCGCTGTCCGGACGCAGCACGAGGATAGAAACGCTCTCCGCCTCCTTCGCCTTTTTGACCTGCTCCGCCAGCTGGGTCGCGTACTGCTGGATGTTGATGTCCAGACTGATGTAAAGGTCGTCGCCGTCCTGCGGCTCCACGCGGCTCTCGCCCTCTTCCTTCAGGCGCACGCCTTTGGCGTCCGTCATTTCCAGGATCAGCCCCGGCTGCCCGGACAGCGTTTCATCATACTTGCTTTCCAGCGCCAGAATCCCCTGATTGTCGCTCCCGGTAAATCCCAGCACCTTGGACGCCAGATCGTCATAGGGATAATAGCGCTTATAATCCTCGTCCACCTTTACGCCGTCCAGCCCGTATGCCCGGATGGCGTCCCCGACCTCTTTGGGGACATTGCTCCTGATCTTTTCTATGGAGGAAACCTTTTCCACCCGTTTGCGCACCGTTTCCTCCGAAAGCCCCAGCTCCTTTTGGAGCATGGCGGTCACCTTTTCCGGCTCCCGGATCTGGCTGTGGATGACGGAGATCGTACATACCGTCCGGTTGTCCGCCAGCACCTTTCCCGTGCTGTCGATGATCCGCCCGCGCTTTGCCTTGATCTTTCTTTCCCTCTGGTGCAGCTCCTGCGCCAGACGGCTGTAATGCTCCGATTCAAAAACCATCAGATAGGTCACCCTGACGCACAGCCCCGCAAATAAGAGCACGCACGCCAGAAAAATAATGACGATCTTCTTTCTGTGAAAGGTTTTGCTCCTCTCCATAAGAACCCTCAAAGCCGATCATTATTATAATCTATTAACCGCTCCGCAGGGTTATTCCGGATTTTCCGCACCGCCTGCCGCATCTGCGTTTCCGGCTTCTCCCGAACCGCCAAGGATGCCGGATACGGGCGTTTCAAAGCCGTCCGAATCCTCTGTGATCAGCTCCCCGGTATCCGGATCGATCAGCTGCCCGTCTTCGTTTACATACGGATTTGTCTCTGCCGGAGCCGTATTTTCTGTGGACGCTGCATCTGTTTCCCCGGGCTTTGCCGCTCCGCTTTCCCCGGCATTATCCTGCGCCGTCCCGTTTGCTCCGGTCTGTCCTTCGCCGTTTCCCCCGGCGTTATCCTGTGCTGTACCGTTTGCCTGCGTCCCCTGTCCTGCTCCGTCCGGATCCGTGCCGTCCGGGCTCTGGTTTCCGCTGACATCGTTTGCGCTCACGTCGTTTCCGCTGGCGGAAGGCGCGCCGTCGATCAGCTGCTGGCGGATCTCGATCTGCATCGCCTCGAGCTCCTTCTTTTCGTCCTCAGACAAAGGCTCTGTCATGAAAATATTCAGATACGGAAGCACCTCCGTCAAAATATTTTTGGCAATGATACATGCTTTTCTCGTTTCCAGATCCTGATTCTGCGCATTCGGGCGGTTTAACACCACATAAATGGCAATCTGGGGATCGTCCGCCGGGGCGTAGCCCATAAAGGATACGACGTACTCATCCTTTTCACGCTTTCCGGCAGCGCTGACTGTCTCCGCCGTTCCGGTCTTGCCGCCGATCCGGTAGCCCGCCGGCCTTGCCTTTTCACCGGTTCCATGCTCCCCTTCCACAACCTGCAGGCAGTACTGGCGCACCAGCTCGGAGGTTTCTGCCGAAACGGTCTGCTTTAAAATCCTCGGCTCGATGTTCTGCACCACCGATCCGTCCGCCGCCGTGATCTTGCTTACCATATGGGGGGCGTAATAATAACCGCCGTTGATCAGGGAACAGAACGCGGAGATCATCTGGATCATCGTCACGTTAAAGCCCTGTCCGAAGCTGGAGGTTGCAAGCTCCGTCGGCCCCATTGTGGAGGAATTAAATACGAGGGATGCGGTCCGCGCCTCGCCCGCCAGATCAATGTTCGTCTTTAAGCCGAAGTTAAATTCCTCCATATATTTTAAAAATTCATCCGGCCCGATGACCTGCGCCATCCGTACCAGCGCCACGTTGCAGGAGCGCTCCACCGCCTCGCCGATCGTCAGCCAGCCTTCCGCACCCGACCGATAATTGTGACAGCGGATTTTATAGCCGCCAACCTCGATAATACCAGTGCATTCAAAAGAATCCCCGTCGTGCAGATGTCCGTCCTCCAGCCCCATCGCCGCCACAAAGGGCTTCATCGTCGAGCCCGGCTCATAGGTGCTGTTGATGCAGTAATTTTTCCAGAGGGCGTTCAGGTTCTGCGCCAGAAGCGTGTTGTCCTTATCCTCGTCCATCGCCTTCGCGATCTCTGCGTTGATGATCGTATCCGTCGTGTTCCCGCTGACGTCAACCATTTTCTGACCGATCAGGGGCGCCACGTCCCACGTATCGTTTAAGTTGAAATTGGGATAGCTCGCCATCGCCAGCACGTCGCCGGAATGCACGTCCATCACGATGCACGCCGCGTCCTGCGCGCCGTTTCCTTCCCGCGCCACGTTGCGGTTTTCCTCGTCGTACTTTTTCAGATATTTCTCCACGATACCCTGAATGGTCGCGTCGATCGTGGAATAGACGTTATAGCCGTCAACGGCGGCTTCCGTCGCGCCCTGAAGATTGTCGTCCCCGTCGATGTAGCCGTACTGCCTGCCGTTTGTGCCGCTTAACACATCGTTATAATATTCCTCCAGCCCGTAGGTTCCCGTCCCGTCCTTTCTCGTAAAACCGATCACGTCGCTGGCAAGCGCATTGTTCGGATAAACGCGCTTATAGCTTTCCTCAAACCAGATGCCCTTGATGAACTGGCTCTTCTCCTTTTGCTTCTCGTCCGCCATCATCGTCTGGAAATCGCTGATCTCATCATAGCTCATGCGCTTTTTGAGCACATAGTACTGGGAATCCGGGTGCTCCTTGGCATAGGCGCGCACCTTCTGGGTATCCACGCCGAAATAATCCCCGAGCGCCTGGATCGTCGGCTCCACGTACTCTTTTTTATCGTTCATCTGCTTGATGTCCAGCACGAGATCGTACACTTTTTCATTGGTCGCAAGCTTCGTCCCCTTGCTGTCCAAAATTTCTCCCCGCTTATAGGGGATCGTCTTGCTGGAATACTGACGCTGGGAAAGCACCTGCTTTTTGTACTGCTCCCCGTTGTCCTTGTTGATCATGATCAATCTTGCGCTCAATCCGGCAAAAGCCAGCAGCACCAAAATGAACAGTACCACCAGCTTCTTCTGCATCCTCAATGTAAATTTACTTCTTTTTTTCAATCCTGCACCCGCTTTACTTCTTGATGTCCGCATACTTTCTCACATAATCGCTGCCTTCATCCGGGATCTCGACGATCTGGCCTTCTCCCGCATAAACCATTCCCAGCTCCGTAATGGCGATCCGGCGGATCTCGTTTAAATCAATGGAGCTCTCGATGCGGTTTAAATTCTCATCGTTCTCCGTCCGGATATTGTTCAGCTGGCTCTCAAGCGCCGCCACCTTCTCCACGCTCTGCGTGATCGCGGACTCCATCCGGATATATCCCACCAGAACAATGCCGGTCACCGCCATCGCCGCCGTCAGAAAAAGGACGTATGCCAGATTCATATATTTTGCCCGTTCCCGGTTTTTCCGCGTGCTGTGGCTTAACTGCTTTTTAGGCTGTTCAAGCTCCCGTCCAAGCCGTCTTGCCGGATCGGCCTGTCTTGCGGCTGTCCCCGCCACATATGCGTTTCTTTCGTATCCTGCCGTCCCGGTTCTTTTGGATGGGGTTCTGGTTGATGCCATGTGTTCTCCTTGCCGCCGGTTTTCCCGGCTCTACTTACTTTTTTCAAAAATGCGCAGCTTTGCGCTTTTTGATCTGGAATTATACTCCATCTCTTCCTGCGTCGGAAGGATGGGTTTTCGGGTAATTACCGTTCCCTGACTCTTTTTTCCGCATACGCACACCGGAAATTCTGTAGGGCAGGTGCAGGGATTTTCATTCCGCCGGAAGGCATTTTTTACGATACGGTCTTCCAGCGAATGGAACGTGATCACACAGAGCCTGCCGCCCGGCGCTAAAAGCCCGATAAAGCTGTCCAGTGAATTTTCCAAAACTTCCAGCTCCCTGTTGCACGCGATACGGATCGCCTGAAACGTCCGTTTGGAAGGATGTCCGCCCTTTTCCCGCATCTTTGCCGGGATCGCCGCCCGGATGATCTCGTTTAGCTCGCCGGTCGTTTCGATCGGCTTTTTTTCGCGCGCCGCCACAATGTGCTTGGCGATGTTCTGCGCAAACTTGTCCTCTCCGTAATCGCGGATGCAGCGGAACAGCTCCGCCTGCGTCCATTCGTTGACGATGGTGCGCGCCGTCAGCGTCTGGCGCTGATCCATACGCATGTCCAGCGCCGTATCATACCGGTAGGAAAACCCTCTTTCCGCATTGTCCAGCTGATAGGAGGACACGCCAAGATCCAGCATGATCCCGTCCACCTGTTCAATGTTGAGGTTCCTTAAAACCGCCGGAAGATTGCAGTAATTGTCACGCACGAGCGTAATCCGGTCTTTCCAAGGCTCCAGCCGGCTGCCCGCCGCCTCAATCGCGTCGCTGTCCTGATCGATCCCGATCAGCCGCCCGCCTGTCAGCCGCTGCGCGATGCAGCTGGAATGTCCCGCCCCGCCCAGCGTACCGTCCACATAGATCCCGTCCGGTCTGATCGCAAGTCCTTCAATTGTCTCCTCCAGCAGGACGGATGTATGTGCAAAATCCATTAAACTCTCACCTTTTTTATCTTTCTTCTTATAATCCGAGGTCGTCCATGCGCTCCGCGATGTCTTCCATGGATTCTTCCGCCTCTTCTTCCAGAGCCGTCCACTTTTCCAGGCTCCAGATCTCGATGTGCCCCGCGGCTCCGACCAAAACGACGTCCTTGCTTAACCCCGCATACTCCCGCAGCTTTGCAGGCACGAGCACCCTTCCCTGCTTGTCCGTCTCCACTTCCGCGGCTCCCGCCAGAAAATGCCGGACAAACATACGGGTATCCTTTCTGCTGATGGGCATGGCGCTCAGCTTCTCCTCAAAAACACTCCATCCGGCATTGTCATACGCAAATAAGCAGCCGTCCAGTCCCTTTGTGATCACAAATTTATCGCCCAGCGTCTCGCGAAATTTGGAGGGAATGATCAACCTGCCTTTCGTATCTACCGTATGATTGTATTCACCCATAAACATGTACAATCACCTGCCGTTCAAAGTGTTCTTCCACTTTCTGCCACTTCACACCACTTTCCACCACTTTTAATCCCATTCTAGTATAAAACAGCGGCATTGACAAGGATTTCTTAACAATTTTTTTAATATTTGTAAATATTTCTAAAGATACTCCAAACATAAAAGACAAAAAATCTGCCGGGTGACGGCACAGGGCTTTTCTGCCATCACAAAAGGAGCCGGCAAAAACCGGCTCCTTCCATCCTGCAAAACCCGAAAGGGATTTTGCCCTTATTATACGTTAAACCGAAACAGGATCACATCCCCGTCCTGTACCACATACTCCTTACCCTCCATGCGCACAAGCCCTTTTTCCCTTGCCGCGCCGAGGGAGCCCTGCTCCAGCAGGTCCTTGTAATTGACAACCTCCGCTTTGATAAAGCCGCGCTCAAAATCCGTGTGGATCTTGCCCGCCGCCTGCGGAGCCTTTGTGCCCTGTTTAATCGTCCACGCTCTCGTCTCATCCTCGCCGGACGTCAAAAAGCTCATCAGCCCCAGCAGATGATAGCTTGCCTTGATCAGCTTTTCAAGGCCGGACTCCTTTAAGCCCAGATCGTCAAGGAACATCTGGCGCTCCTCGTCGTCCAGCTCGGAAATCTCCTCCTCGATCTGCGCGCAGAGGGCAAATACCTCGCTGCCCGTCTCCTTGGCATATCCGCGTACCGCCTGCACACCTGCGTTGTCTGCGCCGTCGTTTGCCAGATCCTCTTCTCCGACGTTTGCCGCATAGATCACGGGCTTTGCCGTCAGCAGGTTCAGGTTTTTGAAAAATTCCTCTTCGTCCTCATCCTCCGTCTCAAAGCCGATGGCAAGCCTGTCGTTTTCCAGACGCTCCTTTACGCGCTCCAGCATCGCCAGCTCCTTGCCGGCAGCCTTGTCCATCCTCGCCGTCTTTGTTACCTTCGCGATCCTTCTTTCCAAAATTTCCAGATCGGAAAAGATCAGCTCCAGATTGATCGTCTCAATGTCGCGCAGCGGATTTACATTGCCGTCCACATGCACCACGTTGCTGTCCTCAAAGCAGCGCACCACATGAACGATGGCGTCCACCTCGCGGATATTGCTTAAAAACTGGTTTCCCAGCCCCTCTCCCTTGGACGCGCCCTTTACCAGACCTGCGATGTCCACAAATTCGATCACGGCGGGGGTCACTTTTTTGGAGTGATACAGATCGCCCAGAAGCTTTAAGCGCTCGTCCGGCACTGCCACCACGCCCACGTTCGGGTCGATCGTACAGAAGGGATAGTTTGCGGACTCTGCGCCCGCTTTTGTCAGGGAATTAAAGAGCGTGCTCTTTCCCACGTTCGGCAAACCTACGATACCTAATTTCATTTTTATCTTTACCTGTTCAGAAACCCTTGATTTTACTGGGTTTCTGCCTTTCTCTCTATTTCTTGTACGCCTTTTTTACACCCTTTTTACACCTTTTTGGGGGCAGGGGCGTCAATATTTCCGCCTGCTTTTCAGCTCCTCGTACAAAAGCCTGTAATTCTCATACCGCCCGGCGCTGATCCTGCCCTCCTCCAACGCCTGCTTGACGCTGCAGTCCGGTTCTGCCATATGGGCGCAGCCGGAAAAGCGGCAGCTGTTTTCACACGCTGCGATCTCCGGGAAAAGCTGCCCCAGCCCTTCCTTTTCGATGCCGTATAAATCGACGGAGGAAAATCCCGGCGTATCCAGAATATAAGTGTCCTCCTCCACCCACATCAGCTCCGTGTGGCGGGTCGTATGTTTTCCGCGCTCGATCTTTTCACTGATCGCGCCCGTCTCCATCCGGACGCTGCTCTGAAGCAGGTTGATGAGGGAGGATTTGCCGACGCCGCTGGGGCCTGCCACCGTAGTCGTCCTGCCGCGCAGCTGTTTTCGCACGTCTTCGATCCCTTCCTGCTTTGCCGCGCTGATAAACAGCATCGGATAGCCGCTCTCCCGGTAGCGCTCCTTTACCTCTTCCACAATGGCGCTGTCTGCCAGATCCCTTTTGTTGAAACATAAAACCGACGGGATTTTCTGCTTTTCCATCATGACCAGAAAGCGGTCCAGAAGATTGAAGTTCGGCTTCGGGCTCGCCAGTGCAAAAATTACCATCGCCTGATCCACATTTGCGACCGCAGGGCGGATCAGGCTGTTTTTCCGGGGCAGGATTTCTTCCAGACTGCCCGTTTTGGCATTCTCGTCCAGCACTGCGATCCTGACCTCGTCGCCGGGCAGGGGCTTTTTGTTGTCCTTGCGGAAAATCCCCTTCGCCCGGCACTCATATACGCCTGCCTTTGTATGGACATAATAAAATCCGCCGATCCCCCTGATGATTCTTCCCTGCATGCCCTTATCCTTCCGCCGTAAACATCACGGTTCTCTGAGACGTCTTTCTCGTCTTTGTTCCCGGCGTGTTTACCACGTTGCCGTTTTCGTCCGTCGTCGTGGTCGCTTCGCCCTCCACCGTATACTCGTAAGTGATCAGCCCTGCCGGATCCGCCATGCCGTGCAGGTTTACCGTCGTGATCGGGAAGGAGGTTACCGTCGTCTTCATATATTCCGCGCCGGACTGTCCGGTGATCGTCACGGTGCACTCCGTACCCTCTTTATATTCCGCGTCCAGGTCTGCGGGGCTTGCGATGGCTTCCTGATAGGAATAGGTCATCGCCTTAGGTCCCACGCTGATCCCAATGTCGATTGCCGTCCCCGGCTCCACCGGCGCGCCCACCGTGTAGCTCGCATAGCAGATCTTTCCTTCCGGCGTTGTCTCGTCGCTCATTTCCTTCTGCTCGCCTACCATTAAACCGTTTTCCGCAAGGATCGCGATGCCCGTTTCCACATCCAGCCCCAGAATATCGGGCATCAGGATCTTATTGTCCGTATTGGGCCCCTGGCTGATCACCAGCGTTACGGACGAACCGGACGCTGCGCTGGAACCGCCGGCAGGATTCTGGGAAATGACCTTCCCGGCTTCCACCGTATCCGAAAAATCCTGTGTCTTGGTCACTTCAAAGCCGCTGTTTTTCAGCGTCGCCGTCGCTTCCGCCTCTACCGTTCCCTTCACATCCGGAACCGGGATGCCGTCCTGACTGCCCGAGCCCCCGTTGTCTGACGGCTGCCCGCTTACCGTAAGCGTTACCCGGCTGCCCTCCGAAACCGTCGAGCCTGCCTTTACGTCCTGCCCAATGACCGTTCCGGCGGCTGCATCGGCGCTCTCATAGGTGATCTCGACCTTAAGCCCCAGATCCTCCAGCGCCTTCTTTGCCTCCGTTTCCGTCTTTCCTTCCACATCGATCATCGTGACCTGCTCGGAGGAGCTTCCGAAATTAAAAATCCCTACCTTTGTCCCCACGAGGAAAATGACCGCGCAGCCGATCAGCACCGCAAGGATTACCGCCAGAAATGTGGTGATTTTTTCCATTCTGGAATCTTCCTCTTCGTACTCTTCTTCGTCGTCTTCGTCCTCGTCAAAATCCTCCTCATAGACCGGCGCTTTTTTCTTTTTCGGCGGGGTGTTCTTTTTCAAACGTACCTCTTCCTCTGCCGCCTCTTTTTTGCGCGCCTGCTTTTTGATCTCGGTGCGCTCCTTTGGATCTACCGCCCGGGTCGCCATCGTCTGATCCGGATCCTCAATCTGTACAAAATCCTCGTCTGGCGACATGAGCGCCTTTTTTAAGTCCGCGATCAGAAGATCCATGTTGTGATAGCGCCTGTCGGGGCTCTTCTGCGTACATTTCAACACGATCTGCTCTACGCTTACCGGGATCTCCGGCACATAATCCCTCGGAGAAGGCATCTCCTCCTGTATGTGCTTGATCGCGATCGCCACCGTCGTTTCCCCGTTAAAAGGGACCCGTCCCGTCAGCATCTCGAACATCGTAATGCCCATGGAATAAATATCACTCTTTTCATCGCTGTAGCCGCCCCTTGCCTGCTCCGGCGATGTGTAATGCACCGATCCCATCACGTTTGACGTGATCGTGTTGCTCGTCGCCGCCTTCGCGATGCCAAAGTCCGTTACCTTTACCTTTCCATCCTTGGAAATAATGATGTTCTGGGGCTTGATGTCCCGATGGATGATATGGTTGTTGTGCGCCGCCTCGATGCCCATGCACGCCTGGATCGCAATGCTGACTGCCTCCCGGACGGAAAGGCGCGCCTTTTTCTCGATATATTTTTTCAGCGTGATCCCTTCCACGAGCTCCATCACGATATAATAAATCCCGTTGTCCTCGCCAACGTCGTAAACGTTGACGATATTGGGATGCATCAGGCTCGCTGCCGCCTGCGCCTCCACCCGGAATTTGGAAACAAAATTCGTGTTTTCGGAAAACTCCTGCTTCAGCACCTTCACTGCCACATGGCGGTTTAACTTATGATCTTTTGCCTTATATACATCCGACATGCCGCCCATCCCGATCCGCTCAAGGATCTCATAGCGGTCACCTATCATCATTCCAATTCTAATCATCGGCTCACCTCATCTGAAAACGGTTCCATAATTATTACCGCGATATTATCTTTTCCCCCATGGTCGTTGGCTGCCTCCACAAGCCTGAGCGCGCGTTCCTCCACGCTGCCTGCCCCTTCCAGAATGCCATAGATTTCTTCATCCTCCAGCATCCCGGTCAGCCCGTCAGAGCACAAAAGAACCCTGTCGCCCTCTTTTAAGGGCACAAGAAAGCAGTCCACCTGCAAATCATCTTCCACGCCCACGGCTCTGGTGATGATATTTCTGTCCGGATGGTTGCGCGCCTGTTCCCGGCTGATCCCGCCAAAACGCACCATTTCCTGCACAAGGGAATGGTCCTCCGTGATCTGCCGGATCGACGTCTCATCCGCAATGTATAGCCGGCTGTCCCCGACATTTGCCACCTGCAGCGTGCTGTCGGCGCAGGTCGCCGCCACAACCGTCGTCCCCATGCCGGAAAGCCTCTCGTCCTCCTGCGCTGCCTGCCGGATGCACTCGTTTGCATGGCAGATCGCTTCGGAAAGGATCCCCGCCGGTTCCTCCAGCCCGCTTTTTTCTATTTCGGAAAGGATCGATTCCACCGCCATCCGGGAGGCATAGCCGCCGCCCCGGTGGCCGCCCATCCCGTCTGCCACCACGAACAGATTGGGCAGCCGCCCGACTGCATCCGTGGTCACATAGGCATAATCTTCATTCAAAGACCGCTTCTTTCCTATATCGGTAATCGCGTAAGCTCTCATTGATGCGCTCACCCCTTCTGATCTTCTGTCATGCGCCTGCCTCTTTTGCAGACGCTGTCCCAACTCCCGTTCTGCCGCCTTCTCACCCGGTCAAAACGGATTTTTCCAGATAATCTTCATTATTTTATCACAAGAACGCAAAAAGGACAAGCTATAGAAAAATGCTCATCCTTTCGTAACCATATCGCCCTTCGGGAGCGCCCGGCTCTGTGCAGTCTGGCTGCGGCGGCTCTGCTGCGTCCGCCGACTGGCGAGCGAAGGAGAATTTGCAAACAGCGCAGAAGCGTCCGGCGTCCTGTCCGGGACTTGTTTGAGCCCGGCATAAGCCGGGCGAGTTTGACCGGACAGGATGCGCCCCGGACAGCTCTGCGCTGTTTGGATCAAATTCTCTGTGAGCGAGGATGGAGGCGGACGCAGCAGAGCCGCCGCAGCCAGACTGCACAGAGCCGGGCGCTCCCGAAGGACATGAAGGGTTCACTCCGTCATGTGCCTGCGTCTTAGCTGTCCGCACGCCCCGTCGATGTCGCGCCCCATTTCCCGGCGCACCGTCGCATTGACGCCCGCCTTTTCCAGCCGCCCTTTGAATGCCGCAATCGCCTTCTGGTTGGACTGGACAAAATCCCGCTCCTTGATCGGATTGACCGGGATCAGGTTCACATGGCTTCCCAGCGGCTTTGCAAGCCCGATCAGCTCCTCTGCATCCTCCGGCGTATCGTTGACGCCTCCCACGAGGCTGTACTCAAAGGTAAGCCTCCTGCCCGTCTTTTCAAAATAATTGCGGCACGCCGCCATCAGCTCTTCCATATGGTACTTATTCGCAACCGGCATCAGCCTGCGCCGCTTTTCATCCGTCGTCGCGTGCAAAGACAGCGCCAGCGTGATCTGCAGCCTTTCCTCCGCCAGCTCATACATCTTCGGCACGATGCCGCAGGTGGACACCGTCACGTTTCTCTGGCTGATATTCAGTCCGTGCTCATCCGTCAGCATCCTAAGAAATGTCAGCACATTGTCATAATTGTCCAGCGGCTCCCCGCTTCCCATCACGACCACGTTGCTTACCCGCTCCCCGGTCATGCGCTGGATCCGGTAGATCTGATCCAGCATCTCCGACGGCAAAAGCCCTCTTTCCAGCCCGTCCAGCGTGGACGCGCAGAACCGGCAGCCCATCCGGCAGCCCACCTGTGAGGAAATGCACACCGAATTGCCGTGCTTATACTGCATCCACACGCTCTCCACCAGATTGCCGTCCGGCAGCGCGAACAAAAATTTCTTCGTGCCGTCGATGGCAGACGTCTGCTCCCGCACCGCCTTTAAAACGGTCAGCAGATACTCTGCCTTGAGCTTTTCCCGGAAGGCTGCCGGAAGGTTCGTCATCTCGTCATAGCTTTCCGCCAGCTTCACATGCATCCAGTCGTAAAGCTGCGCCGCCCGGAAGGGCTTTTCGCCCAGCTCTGCCATGACCGCCTTTAACTGCGCAAGCGGCAGCGCCTTTAAATCCCTGTTTTCAGCCATCTTTCCCTTTCCTTCTCAATCTTGCCATAAAAAAGCCGTCCGTATCCTTTTCGCCGCAAAACAGCTGCAGCCGTCCTTCTTTCGTCTCTTCGCACACAAAAGCCTGCGGCACAAATCCATCCATGCTCTCTGCCGTAAAAGGATAATTCCCGGTAATATAATCCACCATATCCTCATTTTCCAGACGATCCACCGTACAGGTGGAATACAGCAAAATCCCGCCCGGCTTCACATACTGCCAGCAGGCGTCTATAATCCGTTTCTGCAGGCATGCCAGATCGTCCAGATCCTGTCTTGTCACCCGGTAGCGGATGTCTTTTTTGCGGTTCATCACGCCCAGACCTGAGCAGGGCACGTCAAGCAGCACCACGTCCGCCGTTTCCCGGTATTCTTCCATGAAAACGGATGCATCCCAGACGCGCGTCTCCAGATTGCCGATGCCGAGACGTTCTGCATTTTCCCGGATCAGCCTGACCTTTTGCTCCGACACATCGCCCGCAAGGACAGCCCCGCCTGCCGGCTGCTGCCCGTCAGCCGCCGAAACGCCCGTCTTACCGCTGCCGTCCCCGGCGCAGAGCTGCGCTGCAAAGGTCGCCTTTCCGCCCGGCGCGGCGCACAGATCCATCACCCGCATTCCTGTGCGGATGCCCGCCGCCAAAACCGCCGTCATGCTGCTCACGTCCTGCACATAAAACAGCCCTTCCGCAAAGCCCGGCAAAGACGCTGCGCCCTCGCAGCCGTCCAGCACCCATGCCTTTGGATAAAAGTCATGCCGCCGCACAAAAACGCCCGTCCGGCGGATCCTCTCCACCGCTTCTTCCGTTTCCGCCTCCGACAGCTTTTCGGAAAAACGGATCGTCATCGGCCGTCTCTGTTCCATTGCAGCCAGCAGCCTTTCACAGCGTTCTGCGCCATACTGCTGCCTCCACAGACCAATCATCCACTCCGGCAGGCTGTATTTTACCGACAGCGCCTTTACCGGCTCCTGCTCAGGATCCGGCCATACAATGTCGTTTTTCCCGCGCGCGATGCTGCGCAGCACCCCGTTTACAAAGCCGGAAAGCGATGAAAAGCCGCGCTTTTTTGCAAGCCGTACCGCCTCGCTGCACGCTACCGCGTCCGGCACCGAATCCATATATAAAATCTGATACGCCGACAGCCGCAAAAGGCTTCTGATCAGCGGCTTCATTTTTTTGACGGGCGTTTTGGAATAACGGTCGATCACCCAGTCCAGCGTGATGCGCTTTTCCATCGTCCCTTCCGCAAGGCGCTTCAAAAACGCCTTATCCCGCGAATCCTCATAGTCGTATTTATCCAGCGTATCCTTTAGGAGCGCACTTCCGTACGCCCCCGTTTTTTCCATTTCCATAAACAGCGAAAGCGCCGTCTCCCTCGTATCCATAAATCAGTCCCGATCCCTGTCCCTTGCGATCAAAACCAGACGCAGCAGGTTTAAGATCGCAGATACCGCCGCCGCAACATAGGTCATTGCCGCCGCCTTCAACACCTTCCGGCTGCCTTCCGCCTCCGTATCGCCCAAAATGCCGTAATCTGTCAGAAACACCATCGCCCTTTTGCTGGCGTTAAACTCCACCGGCAGCGTGACGATCTGAAACAGCACCGCCAGCAGAAAGACCCAGATGCCGATCTGCATCAGCAGCTCGTTTGCGCCAAAAATCAGCCCCATCATAAAGATCGGAAGCCCGAACTGGGAACCGAAATTTGCCGCCGGGGCAAGCTTTGAACGAATATTCAACGGCGCATAGCCCTCGCTGTGCTGCACCGCATGGCCGCATTCATGCGCCGCAACGCCCACCGCCGCAACGCTGCGCGCGCCGTAAGTGGCGTCCGACAAACGCAGTACCCTCGTGCGCGGGTCGTAATGATCCGTCAGGTTGCCCCGCACATGTTCTATCCTCACATCATACAGCCCGTTCCGGTCTAAGATCCGCCGCGCCGTCTCTGCGCCCGTCATGCCCGAGGCGCTCCGCACTTTGCTGTAGCGGCTGAATGTGCCGTTGACCTGCATGCTGGCGATCAAGGAAAGGATCGCCCCTAAAAATACGAGCAGATAGGTCGGATCATAATAATAACGGTATCCCCAATATGCCAATGTCATCATTGCAGCTTTTCACCCTTTCCAATCCTGCAGCCCAGCAAAAAGTCTTTTACCGCCATCCTCTTTTTACCTTCCAGCTGCACCTCTGCAAGCTTTAACAGCCCGTCTCCCGTGCTCACGATCACCGCGTCCTTTGTTACCTCTTCCACGCAGCCTGCCGCTTCCTGTCCCTTTCCTTCCATCGGAACTGCCTTCCAGATCTTTAACAGCTTCCCGTTGTAAAAGGTATATGCGCCCGGCCACGAATACAGACCGCGCACCTGACGGCCGATCTGGACCGCGCTCTTTTCCCAGTCGATCTTTCCCATGGACTTTGTGAGCATCCCTGCATAAAAGCATGTCTCCTCCGGCTGCTTCTCCGGCGAAAGCGTCCCTGCCTCCACCTCCTTTAACACGTCCACGATCAGCGCAGAACCGGCTGCCGACAGCTTCTTTTCCAGGCTGACGTCGGTATCCGTCTCTTCGATCTCAACCGTCTTTTTTGCCAGCATATCCCCGGTGTCGATGCCTGCGTCCAGCTGCATGATCGTCACGCCGGTCTGTGTTTCCCCGTTTAAGATCACCCAGTTTGCGGGCGCGCAGCCCCGGTAGCCGGGAAGCAGGGATGCGTGGATATTTAAACACCCGTACCTCGGGATGTCCAGCACCTCCTGCGATAAAATCTGCCCGAACGCCGCCACCACATAAGCATCCGCCTCATATGTTTTTAACTGCGCCACCGCCTCCGGCGCTTTGATCCTGACCGGCTGGAACACCTCGATGCCATGCTTTATTGCGCACTCCTTTACCGGAGGCATCTGCACTTTGCCGCTGCGCCCTTTGGGCTTGTCCGGCTGCGTTACCACCGCCCTAATCTCATGCCCCGCTGCGATCAGCGCTTCCAGAGGCGCGACCGCAAATTCCGGGGTTCCCATGTATACGATCTTCATTCTTCCTCCCATTCTGCGTCTTCCAGATCCGCATAATAATCGTCGGTGCTCATCAGGTCGCCTTCCACCTTCTCCACATACAGATGGCCGTCCAGATGATCCGTCTCATGGCAGATCGCACGCGCCAAAAGCTCCGTGCCCTCGATCTCGTACTCTTCCATGTTTTCGTTAAATGCCACCGCCTTCACATAATTGGGACGCGTTACGGTCCCGGTTTTTCCGGGAACGGACAGGCAGCCCTCTCCCCCGGTCTGCTCGCCGGACGTCTCCACGATGCGCGGATTGATCATTACGATCGGATCCTCCCCGGTCGTGTCGATGACTACGATCCGCTTTAAAATGCCCACCTGAGGCGCCGCAAGCCCTACGCCGTTTGCCTCATACATCGTGTCGAACATATCCTCGATCAGCTCCTTGATGCGGGGTGTTACCTCTTTGACTTCCTTACAGTTTTTTTCCAGGATCGGATCTCCGATCGTTCTGATATTTCTGATCGCCATTTTCTGCCTCTTTCCGCCGCCTGTGCGGCATTTTATCAAAAATTGTGAACCGGGTCGAAATCGAACTGGCACAGCCCCTGCAGCCGCTCCCTCGACGCCCGCAGCGCCTCGATGCCGTCCTTGATTTCTACCAGCTTTTCGTAATTTTTATTTTTCACATAGACCCCGTAGCGGTATACGTCGTTGATCTTTCCGATGAGCGCGGGCGCGGGGCCGATCACGACCGTCTCCGGGACATTCCCCCGCCGCAGTTCCTGCCCCTGCCGCCCGCATCCTGCCTTCTCCTGCTGCCAGGCGCTCTCCTGCCTGCTTTGCTGTGCCATCTGCCTTGCATACCGGGCGGCTTCCTCCGCCCCCGCCTTCGCCTCTTCCTCCCGCTTTGCAAAAAACTGCACCGCCAGAATGTGGGACGCCGGCGGATACGCCAGAAGCTCCCGGTACAGGATCTCTTCCCGGTAAAACCCTTCGTAATCCTGCGCCGCCGCATAGCGGATGCTGTAATGCTCCGGCTGATACGTCTGGATCACCACCTCGCCAGGGCGCTCCCCTCTTCCCGCGCGCCCCGCCGCCTGCGTCAGCAGCTGGAACGTCCGCTCCCCGGCGCGGTAATCGCTCAATGACAGCGACAGATCCGCCGCCAGCACGCCCACCAGCGTCACCGCCGGGAAATCGTGCCCCTTTACGATCATCTGGGTTCCCACAAGAATGTCCGCCTCCCCTTTTGCAAAGGAGGACAAAATCCTTTCATAGCTTTCCTTCGTGCGCGTCGTATCCGCGTCCATGCGCAGCACCCGCGCCGCCGGAAACAGCTTTTTTAGCTGCTCCTCGATCTGCTCCGTCCCCGCCTTAAAGCCGAGGATATATTTGGAGCCGCAGGACGGGCACACCGATACCGACGGCTGCTCATAGCCGCAGTAGTGGCACACCAGCCGCCCGCCCCGATGCTCCGACAGAGACACGTCGCAGTGGGGGCATTTGCATACATAGCCGCAGGAACGGCAGGACACAAAGCCCGCGTAGCCCCTCCGGTTTAAAAACAGCATCGACTGTTCCTTTCGTTCCAGCCGCTGCCGCAGCTTCTCCTGCAGGCTCCGGGAAAAGATCGACCGGTTCCCCTGCCGCAGCTCCTCCCGAAGGTCTGCGACCTCCACCGCCGGAAGCGTCCCGCCGGTCAGGCGCTCCTTTAAGGTAAAAAGCTGATACTGCCCGCTTTTTGCCCGGCTGTAGGCTTCCAGCGATGGGGTCGCAGAGCCTAAAACGACCATCGCCCTCGAAAGGCGCGCCAGCTCCTCCGCCGTCTCCCGTGCGTGGTATTTCGGGCTTGTTTCGCTTTTATAGCTCGTCTCGTGCTCCTCGTCGATCAGGATCATTCCCAGATTCGGAAAGGGCACAAACAGCGCCGAGCGCGGCCCGATGATCACGTCGATCTCGCCCTTCTGCGCCCGCCGGCACTGATCCTGCTTTTCTCCCGCGCTTAAAGTGGAATTCATCACGGACACCCGGCTGCCGAACCGCCCCGTAAAACGCTGCACCGTCTGGTAGGTCAGGGCGATCTCCGGGATCAGCACGATCGCCTGCTTTCCTCTTTCGATCATGCCCGCGATCAGCTCCAGATACACTTCTGTCTTGCCGCTTCCCGTGATTCCGTGGATCAGCGCCGTCCGCAGGTCTCCCCGGTCAAAGCTTTCCAAAAGGGAATCAGCAATCTCCTGCTGCGCTGCAGAAAGCACCTTTTTTTCATATGTGCCGCAGCTTCCCACCGGATTGCGGTACATCACAGAAGAGGCGATTCTCACCGCGCCGTCCGCTTCCAGACTTTTTAACGTCTGGGCAGCGATCTTTAGCTGCTTTGTTACCCTCTCCCACGAAAGGACCGGTTCTTCCAAAAGCGCTTCCAAAAGCCTTGCCTTCGCCGTCTGGTGCTTTGCCTGCGCCCGCTTAAGAAGCTCCCGCGCCTCCTGCGGCGAAACCGCCAGCCCTACCTTTTTCTGTTCTTTCACCCCGACCTTCTGACGGGCGGGAAGCACGGTTTTCAGCGCCTGGATCATCGTGGAGCCATACTGCTCCTTCATCCACGCCGCCAGCATGATCAGCCGCTGGGAAGGCTCCGACGCGCCCGGGATTACCGAAGCGATCTCTTTTAGCCGCTCTGCCGGGAAATCCGTCCGGTCCGTCACCTCGATCACATAGCCCGTCCGCAGCGTATTGCCCGCCCCGAAGGGGATGTTGACCCGCACGCCGGGGCGCACCTGATCTGCCAGCGCCTCCGGGATGCGGTAGCCAAAGGGACGGTCCACCTTTTCATGGGAAATGTCCACAATGATATTTGCAAACTCTTTTCTCAAAAAGAAATTCCTCTTTCCTTTAAAATATCCGCGATCAGATCTCTTTCATCCATCGGATATTTCACGCCTTTGATCTCCTGATAATCCTCGTGCCCCTTGCCCGCCAGCACGATGATGTCGCCCGGCTGTCCATGATCGATCGCATAGGCGATGGCTTCTTTGCGGTCGGGGATTTCCAGATAAGCGCCGTCCGTCTTTTTCATGCCCGTCACGATGTCTGCGATGATTGCCTCCGGTTCTTCAAACCGCGGATTGTCCGATGTGATGATCGTCAGATCCGCCAGCTTTCCGGACACCTCTCCCATCTCAAAGCGCCGGTCGCGGGAACGGTTGCCGCCGCAGCCAAACACGCACACCAGCCGTCCGTGCTCGTATTCCTTCAGCGTCGTCAGCAGGCTTTCCAGCGCCATCGCATTGTGGGCGTAATCGATCATCAGCGTAAATTCATCGGAAACCTTGACCATCTCGATGCGCCCTTTGACCTTTGCCGCCAGAAGCGCCCTTTGAATGTCCTCCTCCGACACGCCAAAATGCCGGCAGATCGCCATTGCCGTCAGCGCATTGTATACAGAAAAACGCCCGGGCATCGCGATTTTTGCCTCCATCGAAAGAAGCCCTTCCGTCCGGAATGCCACACCAAGATGCCCCTGACTGTTCGTATATGTGATATTTTTTGCCCGAAGATCGACGCTTTCGGACATCCCGTAGGTTTCCAGACTGCAGGTATGCCCTTTTGTTACCGCCTGCCAGTGAGCGTCGTCCCCGTTTACGATACCGACCCTGCACTGCTGAAACAGCAGCCCCTTGCAGCGCATATAATCCTCAAAGCTTTCATGCTCGTTCGGGCCGATGTGATCCGGCTCCAGATTCGTAAAAATACCGAAATCAAATACAAAGCCCTGCGTCCGGTGCAGCATCAGCGCCTGAGAGGACACCTCCATCACAACCGTATCGCAGCCGGCTTTTACCATCCGGTCAAAATATTCCTGCAAAAGCCATGATTCCGGCGTCGTGTTGACCGCATGGATATGCTCGTTTCCGATGATCGTTTCGATCGTCCCCACAAGCCCTACCCTGCGCCCTGCATTTTCCAGAATGGACTTGACCAGATACGTCGTCGTCGTCTTTCCCTTCGTCCCGGTGATCCCGATCGTCACAAGCTTCTCCGCCGGATGGTCAAACCATGCCGCCGCCACAAACGCCATCGCATACCGGGTATCCTCCACCCGGATCACCGTCGCGTCCGCATCTTCCGCAAGCTCTATGTCCCTGCACACCAAAACAGCCGCCGCGCCGTCCTTTACCGCCTGATATGCCGCCTCATGCCCGTCAAAATTCGCGCCCCTGATACAGATGAACAGGCAGTTTTTTGTGACCTTACGGGAATCGTACACGACCGCTTCGATCTGTTTTTCCAGATCTCCCCGTTCGCAGGTATATTCCAGTTGTCCCAGCAATTCTTTTAAATTTTTCACACTGTCCTCCATTGAGATGTCTGTTTTCCCAACTATCGTTTCAATTCTAGCACAGAGCCGCACTGCTGACAAGTACGGCGAAAGGGGCTTCGCCCCAGTGCCCTCGCAAGCTGCGCCTGTGTGCATGGCTGGCCGCCCAAAGGGGCGCTGCCTGCCATGCACACAGGCGCAGCTTTTACAGAGCGCCCCAGCGCTTTTTCAGTACAGATTTTTTACCTTGAACTCCCGCTCTACCTCGCGACGCTGATCCTTCTTCGCGATGTCCTCCCGCTTGTCGTACAGCTTCTTGCCGCGGCACAGCCCGATTTCCATCTTCGCCCTGCCGTCCTTAAAATACACCTGCAGCGGCATGATCGTGTATCCTTTTTCCTTGCATTTTGCCGCCAGCTTGTTGATCTCCGCCTTATGCAGCAAAAGCTTCCTGACCCGCAGCGGATCCTTATTGAACAGATTGCCCTTTTCATAGGGAGAAATGTGCATGCCGCAGACATACATTTCCCCCTTCTGCTCCTGCACAAACGCCTCCTTAATGCTGCACTTTCCCAGACGCAGGCTCTTTACCTCCGTCCCCGCCAGCGCAAGCCCCGCTTCATACGTTTCCTCCACGAAATAATCGTGATATGCTTTTTTATTGTTCGCTACCAGTTTCTGTGCCGTCTTCGCCATCGTCCTCTTTCCTCACTAATCGAAAATCCACAGTGCCCGCGTACCGGTTCGCCCCGGTCACTTCTACCGTAACACTCTCCCCGAGCTGGTAAAAAATGCCCGTCCGGTCGCCCACAAGCCTGCAGTTTGCCTCGTCATAAATAAAATAATCTTCCGTCATGCTTCCGATAGGGATCAGCCCTTCGACGGTATTGGGAAGCTCTGCGTAAAGCCCCCATCCTGTCACGCCCGAGATCACGCCCTCAAAAACCTCTCCCACATGGGCTTCCATATACTGCGCCTTCTTGATTTTTTCACAGATGCGCTCCGCCTCGTCCGCCCGCCGTTCCGTCTCCGAGGACTGGCGCGCCACACCGTCCAGAATATCCGCATAGTGCTCTGTCCGCCCGCCGTTTAAGCGCCCCCGCAAAAATTCCTTGATGATCCGGTGGATCTGCAAATCGGGATACCGTCTGATCGGAGACGTAAAATGGCAGTAGCAGGAAGCCGCCAGCCCGAAATGCCCGGTACACTCCGGCGAGTAAAACGCCCGCCGCATGCTCCGTAAAATCAGCCGCGCAAGCATCGCCTCCTCCGGCGTCCCCTCGATCTGATCCAGAAGCTTCTGCAGCTGTTTGGGATGAACCTGCACGTCCTGCGCACTGATCCCGCCTTTTCCCTTGCCGCCCTTTTTTTTGCCGCTGCCGCCAAGATGGAGCCGATAGCCGAAATTCTGTAAAAATACCGCCAGCTCCTTCATTCGGTCGCCGTCCGGCGTATCGTGCACGCGGTACAAAAATGGCAGTTCCAACCAGTAAAAATGCTGCGCCACCGTCTCATTTGCCGCCAGCATGAAATCCTCGATCAGCTTCGTCGCATCGTTTCTCTCATAGGGCACGATTTCCACAGGATTTCCTTCTGCATCCAGCCTGATCTTACTTTCCGGAAAATCAAAATCCACCGCCCCGCGCTCCCTGCGCTTTTTGCGGAGCGCCTGCGACAGCCGCGCCATCTCCTCTAACATCGGGACTGCCTCCATACAGCCCTCCCGCGCCGTTTCGTCTCCGTCCAATACCTTCTGTACCTCGGAATAGCTCATGCGCCGGTTGACGCAGATCACCGATTCTACGATTTCATAGCTGCCTATATTTCCCTTTTCATCAATATCCATCAGACAGGAAAGCGCCAGCCGGTCTTCCCCCGCGTTTAAAGAGCATATCCCGTTGGAAAGCGTCCGGGGCAGCATCGGAATGACCCGGTCCGCCAGATAAACGCTTGTCCCCCGTTCCTTTGCCGCCCAGTCCAGCGCGGAATTTTCCTGCACATAATTGGCGACGTCCGCGATATGCACGCCCAACCGCCATACGCCGTTTTCTGCCGTCAGGCTTACCGCATCGTCCAGATCTTTGGCGTCCTCGCCGTCGATCGTTACCATATACAGGCTGCGCAGGTCACGCCGTCCTGCGCAGTCTCCTTCGCTCACCGCTGCCGCGACGCGCTGCGCCTGATTGAGTACCTTTTCCGAAAAATCCTCCGGGATTCCCAGCGCGCGCACAACGGAAAGCATGTCCACCCCCGGCGCGTCCTGCGCGCCCAGCACCTCGATGATTTCCCCCTCCGGGCTTTTGCGCTCCTCCCGCGACTCTTCATATTCCACGACCACCTTCGCCCCGTCAAACGCGCCGTTTCGTTTTTCCTTTGCGATAAAAATATCCGGCACCGTTTTTCTGTTATCCGGGATCACAAATCCGAAGTTCTCGCTGGATTGGTACACGCCCACCGCACGGCAAAGCTTCTTTTCCGGCTTCACATATCTGCCCCGCCTGGTCTGCTCCAGCTTTCCCTCTGCCAAAAGCTCCTCTAACGCCCGCGTAAGCTCTCTGCGGTCCTCCGGCTTTACCTGCATAAAAATTGCCAGTTCCTTTTCCTTCATCGGCACATAGCGCGGATCCTCTGTCAGCTCGCAGATCAGTTTTTTCCGTTTTTCAAATAAATTTTCCATACTCCTCCCATTTGAATCCTAAAAGTGTGCGCATAATCGTGTTTTTTGTTCGGCAGGAAAAGAACTTCCTGCCGAACAAAAAACACCCCGCAATGCGGAGTGCTTTTGTAACGTTCTCTTCATTTAGCCCCAGATTCTTGTAATGTTCAGAACTACCGCAAGCAGGATAAAACCAACGGCAAGCCACTTGGTGATCTTGATCAGCAGCCCTTCTCTGGAACGTCCTTTGATCTTACTCCAGTACGTCTCCGCACCGCCTGCGATCGACCCCAGACCGGCATTCTTTCCTTCCTGCATAAGTACCAGAACGGTCAGCGCAGCGCAGACCAATATAAAAATCACTGTTAAAGCTATTCTTAAATACTCCATTCTCACACCTCCCAGCGTTAAACAGTAAAATCATACCACGAAGTGAGCGAAAAAGCAACTATCTTTCTTTTAATTTCTCCTCTTTATTTTTTCAAAAAAAGAGCCGTTCTCCTATTCCAGACAGCAGATCAGCCCTCCAAAGCCGAAGGCTTGGAGGGCTGATCTGCCGTTGTTTCAGAAACGCTGCCCCTGTATCACAAAATCTCCCACACAACCAGCAGCAGCACGATCACGAGCGCCAGTCCGCCCAGAAAGGTCAGTCCGATCAGAAGCGCCGCCTTTAAGGCGCCCAGCGCCCACATCCGGCGCTCTGTCGGGCTCATGGCGTCGTCTTCCCACGGGCGGTCGTTTTCAGCCGGCTCCGGGATTTCTCCTTCGCGCCTTTTTTTAGAAAGGGAAAAGGGCGAAAAGACCGACGGCGCGTCGATCCCGCTCATGTCGGCAATCACGCGCCCGTCGTCTTTAGCTTCTTCCCTTTTTTTCCCCATTATTTATCGTAGAGATGGCAGACCACATAATGACCGGGCTCCACCTCTTTCTGAACGGGGGCTTCTGTCTTACATTTTTCCATACAGTGCTTGCAGCGGGTATGGAACTTACATCCGGAAGGCGGATTTGCCGGGGAAGGAATGGAGCCTTCCAGCACGATACGGTTCATCTTCGCCTTCGGGTCGGGCACAGGAATCGCGGAGAACAACGCCTCCGTGTAGGGGTGCAGCGGGTTGCGGAAAATATCCGCCGTCGTGCCGTACTCCACCAGATTGCCCAGATACATAACGCCCACCGTGTCGGAAATATATTCCACAACGGAGAGGTCATGGGAAATGAACAGATATGTCAGCTTATATTTTTCCTGCAGCTCCTTTAACAGGTTGATGATCTGCGCCTGGATCGATACGTCCAGAGCGGAAACCGGCTCGTCGCACACGATAAATTCCGGATTCAGTGCCAGCGCCCTCGCGATGCAGATACGCTGTCTCTGTCCGCCGGAAAACTCATGCGGATAGCGGCTCTTATGGAACGGCTGCAGTCCGCAGTTGTCCATGACCTGATCGATATAGTCGTTTAATTCCGCCTTCGGAACGAGGTTGTGCTCCCTTACCGCCTCCCCGATGATCTCGCCTACCGGCAGACGGGGGGAAAGGCTGGAAAAAGGATCCTGAAAGATGATCTGCATCTTTGTGCGCAGCTCACGCATTTCCTTATTGGGAATGTCATAAACCTCTTTGCCGTTAAAAAGCACCTGACCGTCGGTCTTTTCTCCCGCAAGGCGCAGGATCGTGCGTCCGGTCGTCGTCTTACCGCAGCCGGACTCGCCTACAAGACCCATCGTCGTTCCTCTTTTTAAGTTGAACGTAACGCCGTCAACGGCTTTTACATGGCCTATCGTATGGCTCACCATGCCGCCCTTGATCGGGAAATATTTTTTCAGGTGGTTGACCATCAGAATGTACTGAGGATCATATTCCACCGGTGTAAAATTGCTTTTGATCCGTTCCATGTCATTCACCTGCCTTCTTGTCGTAGTAGCGATAGCAGCTTACCTTGTGCGTCTCGGAAATGCTGATCTCGCAGGGATACTTCCCGTCGCATTCGGGAAGGTTCATTTCACAGCGGTCACGGAAATAGCAGTAGTCGGGCATGTTGACCGGATTGGGAACCTTGCCCGGGATGGAATAAAGCTTGTCCACCTTTTTGCCGATCACGGGTTTGGAAGCCATCAGCCCCTTTGTATAAGGATGGCAGGGATTTTCAAAAATCTCTTCCACCGTACCTTTTTCCACCACGCGGCCCGCGTACATGACAACCACATAGTCCGCCATCTCTGCGATCACGCCCAGATCGTGTGTGATCAGCATGATGGAGGAATTGATCTTGTCCTTCAGGGTGCGCAGCAGATCGAGGATCTGCGCCTGGATCGTTACGTCCAGCGCCGTTGTCGGCTCGTCTGCAATGATGATCTTAGGGCTGCATGCAAGCGCCATCGCGATCATGACACGCTGGCGCATACCGCCGGACAGCTCGTGGGGGAACATCTTGTAAACGCCCTCGCTGTTTGCGATGCCGACCATCTTTAACAGCTCGATGCTGCGCTTTGCAATATCCTCCTTGCTCTTTCCCTCGCCGTCATGCAGGGCGATTACCTCGTCTACCTGCTCCCCGATCCGGAATACCGGATTTAAAGAGGTCATCGGCTCCTGAAAGATCATGGACATGAAATTGCCGCGCAGCTTCTGCATCTTCTCCAGCGGCGTCTTTGCGATGTCGTAAGCCTTATCGCCCACATTTAAGCGGATCTGTCCTTCCACGATCTGCCCCTGCGGACGCTGCAGAAGCTGCATCAGAGAAAGGCTCGTTACGGATTTGCCGCAGCCGGACTCGCCCACGACGCCGACCGTCTTGCCGACCGGGACGTTGAAGCTTACGCCGTCAACGGACTTTACCACACCTACATCCGTAAAGAAGTAGGTGTGAAGATTATCGAATTCCACCGCGTTGTTCGGATCGTGCATCTTTGTCACATATTCGGACTCGGGCACGTTTTTGCGCTTATGCTGCTTTTCGTACTCGTTGGTGATTTTGCGGTTCTCTCTGGAAATCCTGCGGGATTCCTTTGCGGAGAGATAGCCTTCCGCCTGTTTCTTTGCCATTCTATTCTCTCCTCTCTTACCGTTTCATCTTCGGGTCAAACGCATCCCTCAGACCGTCGCCCACGAAGTTAAAGCCAAGAACCGTGATCAGCAGACAGATACTTGCCGGAACCCAGATGAACCAGTAATTTGTCATAACATATGCGTTGTTTACGTCGTTGATAATATTACCCCAGGAAGCAAAGGGGAACTTAACGCCCAGACCAAGGAAGGACAGCGTCGCTTCCATAATGATCGTGCTTCCCAGACTCATCGTACAGGTAACGATCAGCTGCGGGATAACGTTAGGGATCAGATGGCGGAAAATCCTGCGGGAAACGCGGATGCCGCACGCCTCTGTCGCCGTCATAAACTCCTGCTCGCGCAGAGAAAGGATCTGTCCGCGCACCAAACGCGCGATGGAGGGCCAGCTTAAGAAGCCCAGCACGAGCATCAGGTAAAGCATACGGATCTGCGGATCGACCTGCATCGCATCCATCGCCGCACCCAGAATGATCAAGAGCGGTGTGGAAGGGATACAATAGAAAATATCCACGATACGCATGATCAGGTTATCCACCCATTTGCCGAAGTAGCCCGCGATACCGCCCAGCACGATACCGATGAACGCGCCGATGAACACGACGATAAAGCCGATGACAAGGGATACCCTGCCGCCGTACATCAGACGGGTCAGCATGTCCATGCCGTTGGTGTCCGTTCCGAGCCAATGCGTCTTGGAGGGAGCCGCATAGCGGTCATATACATAGGTGTCCTTGGACTGCAGTACCGACCAGTTCTGCGCGTCCGCATTGTAAGTGATCTTATAGGTATATTCTTCCCCGTCCTCGCCGGTATAAACAAACTCTGTCTGATCTGCGGCGATTGCCTCTTCCAGCGCTTCCTTATAATCTCTTGTCAGTACAACGCCGTTCTCTTTGGGCTGAACGACAAAACGGCTGATGTAGCCCAGCGTCTGTCCGCCCTGCGTGATGTTGCCGTCCGCATCCAGCGCATAATCCTTGCCGCCGGCGGAAAATGCAGTTTCCCCGTTTGCATGTGCCTTTAACGCCTCATGCTTTTCCTCAAAGGTCAGCGCTGCCGCTTCTTCATTGATGATGTCCTTTGCCGCCAGCGCCAGAAGCGTACCGCCGGAAGAGATCGCATAGAGGTCTTCGCCCTCTTTTGCGATGTCATAGGTCACATCCTTATAGGTAAAGCTCTCCTCGTTCTTCGTCACAGCCAGCAGAAACTGCGCCTGCACGATCGAACTGAATTCCTGACCGTCGTTGATGATATAACGGAGGTCTTTGTTCTGGACTACGCCCACATACTCTTTGTCCAGCTTGGTATGGGTATAAAACTGTTCATCCTGGCCATAGGGGCTGATCCAGCCGCCCACGAAGGAGAACAAAAACATTAAAACCAGCATTGTCAGGCCGATTACAGCCAGACGGTTTCTGAAAAAGCGCTTTGCAACGAGCGCGCCGGGGGACAGCACTTTGACCCGTCGGTCGTCGTTCAAAGACAGTTCCTGTGTATTTTCTGCCGCAGTGTCTTTTTCCTTACTCATTTTTTCGGCTCTCCTCCTTCCTTACGCAATCCGCACGCGGGGATCGACCACCGCATATAAAATATCGGAAATCAGGTTTCCGGCAAGCGTCAGCACCGCCAGAAACGTCATGTAGAACATGGAAAACGGAATGTCACCCGCAACCATCGCCTGATAGGAGGTATAGCCGATTCCCGGAATGGAAAACAGCGTCTCTGTGATCAGCGCGCCGGAAAACAGTCCCGGCAGGGAACCGCCGATGATCGTCACAAGCGGGATCAGCGTATTGCGGAACGCATGATGATAAATAACCTTTTTCTCGGAAAGTCCCTTTGCGCGGGCAGTACGGATATAATCCGCGTTCAGCACCTCCAGCATGTTCGTTCTCGTGTAACGCATCAGGGAGCCGACGGATACGATGACTAACGTAATGATCGGCAGCACCAGATGGTGCGCCTTATCCATGAGCTGTCCCCATGCATCCAGCTGCGCATAATCGCGTCCTACCAGGCCGTATAAATCAAACCAGCCCAGCTTTACGGAAAAGACCAGCTTCAAGATCGTCGCAAAAAAGAATGTCGGCAGGGAAATACCCACCAGCGCGCCCGCCGTGATCGCATAATCTGCCTTGGAATACTGCTTGGTTGCCGCAACCACGCCCAGCGGGATCGCGATCATCAGCTGGATCACGAAGGAAACCGCGCCCATCACAAATGACAGCCAGATAACCTCTTTGAATTTGTCCAGCACGGGAACGGTATATTTCCAGCTGTCGCCGAAGTTGCCGCGCACCGCGTCGCCGATCCATGTGAAAAATCCGATCACGATCGGTTTGTCCAGTCCGTAAGCAGCGTTTAACTGCTGCATCCATTCATCAAAGGACTTCGCGCCCGCGCCCTGGGAAAGCTGCATTGCCTGCGTTTCCACAAAGGAAGCCGGCAGGCATCTCATCAGGGTGTAAATGATGAAGGATACGCTGAATAAGATCAGCACAGACAACAGTAATCTTTTGATGATATACTTTCGCATTGTATCTTCTTCTCCTTCTTGGTTGGTGTACCCGGCATAACGCCGGGCCGCTGTATATCAAGCGGCCGCCTGCCTGCAGGCAGCTCCTTGATATACAGCTTTGCCCCTGTCCCCCGCAAAATGCGGGAGATCAGGGGCGCCAGCTCTCAGCCTGTGCTGTCAGATCTGAGCAAAACTGCTGAAATTAGTTCAGTTCAATCTTCTCTACTTCTGCCATCCAGCCCCAGTAAGGAGTCATATCAGGTGTCAGGGTAGATGTGTTTACACGCTCGCTGGAGAACAGGAAGCATTCGCTTCTCTGATAGATCGGGATCTCAACACCCCAGTCCATGATAATCTCCATCGCAGCCTTGTACAGACCCTTTCTGTAGGTCTGGTCAACAGACTGACGTGCAGCAACGATCATGTCGTCTAAGTCTGCATCGTTGATCTTGTAGTAGTTGGTAGAACCTTCGCTGTGGTACAGCTGATACATATCAGGGTCGGGTGTTGCGCTCCATGCTGCCGCCCAGCCTTCTGCCTCGCCGGACTGATAGCTCTGATACAGCTCTGCCGCATTGGAAATATCGTTGACTGTCAGCGTAAAGCCGATGGATGCCAGCGCGTCAGCCGCATTCTTCAGTACCAGGAAGGAAGGATGGTCGCCGCTGCCGTTTGCACCGATGTTGATCTGGCAGCTTAACTTCGCGCCTTCCGGAGCTGCTGTCAGCTTGCCGTCCGCTACGGTGTAGCCAGCTGCCTCAAAGAAGCCGAGCGCTGCCTGCAGAGCCGCCGCGTATTTGTCTTCTGCGCTCATGCCCTCTGTGTAGATCGGGTTGCCTTCTACATCAACGGAGTAAGCGATCTGATAACCGTCATCCGTTACCTGAGGCGCTGCCCAGGAAGTATTGGAGATCGGGTAGTTGATGATGGAAGCGCTGTCGCCGTAGTAGGAATCGATACCCTCGTCACGATAAACGGAGATCACGGTTGCGATCGCTTTACGCAGGTCCTTGGATTCCTCGGATGCGGGATCGTTGCCAACCTTTACGTTGTCTGCGCTTAATCCCACATAGCCGTAGCCCAGGAAATCATACATTCTCATGGTTACCTTGCTGCCGTCCAGAGTGTCGTCGCCGCCGTTGTACTCTGTTACCTGATTGCGTATCTCTGTTGTATAGGAAGGCTCGCTGATGTCGATCGTACCCGCTTCGATACCAACTACCTTATCGTCTTCCAGAGATTCAAGGAAGTTTAAGTGCTTTACCTTAGGCTCGCCCTGATAGTAGTTCGGGTTTGCATCCAGATAAACGATACCGTTCTTGTACTCGTTGAAGGTAAAAGGACCGGCGCCCAGAGGTTTGCTCGTTACAGAACGCACCTTGGAAAGATCGCCCTTTTCAAAACCGAACTTGTTGTTCTCGTAATCATACAGGGACTCGTCGCCGTAGTAATGAAGGGGAGCAACCGGAATGCCCAGCTGATAGATCATGTTCGCGGATACTTCGCTTGTCACGATACGCATGCTGTAATCGCCGGTCTTCTGGATCCCTTCGATATGGTCTGCGGAAGTACCTGTCTCAATACCCATTGTTGCAAAATCATATACGTCAGCCGGGATCAGGTCTGCCAGCGCGGAGCCTGCTGTCTCAGCTTCCATTGCAGAAAAGCTCCAGCCGTACTTGTCGCCGATTGCCAGGAAAAATGCCTTCGCATCCGCGCCTTCCGGAAGCTCGAAGCCCCAGCCTGCCGCTGCGGATACAACGTCTGTTGCGCCGTTGTTCTGTGTCATGTAGTCAACGATCTCCTGCGCGAACTTCACGCCACCGTCGTTTACCGCTGCCCAGAACGCCGTCTGCTGCTCTTCTGTCCACAGGGAGAAATCTGTGTTGTCCTCGCCTGCCGCCGCGATCAGGGAAGACAGGGTAGCCATACCGCTTCTGTACTCCTCCATACCTACGATGGGCTGGCTGTAGATCGTCGTAGAGCCGTCATATGTGGGGTCTGCGTATACATACAGGGTAAAGATCGCGTCGTCGATGTCCACCGGCGTGCCGTCGGAGAACTTCAGGTCGTCGCGGATGGTCACGTCGTAGTACACCGTACCGTCTTCGTTCTCAGTCATCACGATGTTGGAAGGGCTGTAGTAGGTATAGTCCGTTCCGTTGTAAGGACGGGTCTCACCTTCGATACCGTTCATGATCACTGCGCCCTGTCTGTCCGTGCCTGCCAGAAGCATCTGTGTCATCTCCACGATGTCCTGATCCTCCGCACTTGCCGCGAAGAACGGGGAGAATTTCCCTTCAAAATGGTTCGTTGCCGCCACCAGTGTGTCGGAAGAACCTGTTGCAGTGCTGTCGCCTGCGCCTGTTGTGCTCTCATTTGCCGCCGCGCTTTCGGTAGAACCGGTTGCGTCTGTCGCCGTACTGCTGCCGCAGCCTGCCAGAGAACCTGCCACCATGGAAGCGGCGAGTAATGCAGCAAGAGCTTTGTTCGCCTTTTTCATGTGTTTCCTCCTTTTACATGATTTTCTGAACAATGTCTGCGGGACGATCCCGCAGGATGCGGAACAGACTTTCCTCAAATTGTGACCAGATCTTTATGCCCAAAAGTCTTTTCCTCTTCAGCACTTTGCCTTGCCAGATTAAAAGCAGGGTGCTGACGTTTTCCTAGTTTACTCTTTTTTTTTGCGTCTGTCAATCCCATTCCGCACTGAAAAAACATTTTTCCGCGTGGCTCACACACGGCAATATGATAATTTATGTATTATTTTCGGTATCAGAAGTCCCATAACGCCTGTAATTACCTGAATTGCCAGAAATGGCACGGATGGCAAAATTTCACTCCTGCAAAGCGTCAAATGGATAAATTCTCCCGCCGCGCACACAAGGGCGAGACATCCGGTCAGCCCTCCCCTGAGGGGAAGCTTCAAAACGGTGGATTCATAAATATATTCCCGCAGAGGGTTCCCGCCGCGCGCCATACGCCCGTACGCCCAGACCGTGCTCAGCGCCGCCGCCATCTGCACCGCGTAAGGAAGCAGCACATAGACGCTGTTCTGCATCCCTGCCGAGGGGACGCAGCCCGCCGCCAGTGTCAGCGCTGTCACGCTGCAGCAAAAAAGCCCCAGCAAGCCCGCCGCCTTTTTGCGCTCCTTTTCCGGAAGGGCGCTCTGATACAGCGTGCCCTCATAACGGTACTGCCCCTCCCCGGTCTTTTTAAAATCATCCAGATACGCCCTGCGCCGCTTCTTTTTGGCGGGCTGCTCCCTGTTTTCTTCCATAGCCTTTTATCCTTCCTGCGAAACTCCCCCTCTGCGGCAGCTTACAGTCCCAGCTTTTCGGAGAGCTTTGCCACGATCTCTTCAAAGTAGCCGTCCTCGAAGGGAACCTTCAAGCCCACCTCGCGCAGCATTTCCTGATAGAATTTGCCTGCGGACAGACGGCAGAGGGCAAGATAGCTCTTCCACGCCTCTTTGTAATCCTTCTCCATCCATACCTTATACTGGAACGCGCACGTCTGCGCCAGCACATAGTCGATATAATAGAAGGGGCTGTTATAAATATGCTGCTGCTTCTGCCAGAAACCGCCCTTGGAAAAGAACGGGTCGCCTTCGTAATCCAGATGGGGCATATATTCTTTTTCCAGACGGCTCCATACCTGACGACGCTCTGCCGGGCTTAACTCCGGATTTTCATACACGGTCTGCTGGAATTCATCCACCATCGTGCCGTAGGGCACAAAACGGATCGCATCCTCTAACTGCATCGCCAAAAAGTCGCCGCTTCTGTCCCCGAAAAAGCGTTCCATCCACGGGTTTGTGAAAAATTCCATCGACATGGAGTGGATCTCCGCCGTTTCCATCGTGATGTCCGCGTGCTCGATGACCGGATCCTTGCCGGACACAAAGCCCTGGAACGCATGGCCGCACTCGTGGGTGATCACGTCCACGTCGCCGGACGTCCCGTTAAAGTTCGCAAAAATGAACGGGGAGCCGTAGTTGTACAGGTAGGTCATATAGCCGCCCTGCTTCTTCGTCTTTCTGCCAAACACGTCGAACAGCTCGTTTTCCATCATGAAATCGAAAAATTCCTTCGTTTCGGGGGAAAGCTCCGTATACATCTCCTGCCCGCTCTTTAAAATCTCTTCCGGCGTGCCGAAAGGCGCAGGGTTGCCGTTTAAGAAATACACCTCGTTATCAATATAGGAAAGCTTATCCAGACCGAGGCGCTTTCTGCGGATCTCATGCACCTTCTCCGCAAAGGGCACGAACACCTCTTTCACCTGACGGCGGAAGTTCTCCACGTCCTGCCTGCCGTAGCTGTTGCGGTTCATGCGGCGGTAGCCCAGCTCCACAAAATTATCGCATCCCATCGCCTTTGCCTGCGCGGTGCGGTTTTTTACAAGCTTATCATAGATCTCGTCCAGCTTGTCCGACACGGTCAAAAAGTAATCGCTGTACGCCTTCCATGCCCTGCGGCGCACGCTTCTGTCGCTGTCTGTCAGATACGGGCGCATCAGGGAAAGGTTTAATTCCTGCCCGTCAAAGGGGATGCGGGCGGAGGCGATCAGCTTGTTGTACTCCGTCGTCAGCGCGTTTTCCTCCTGCATCAGCCCGATCACGCTCTCGTCCATGCTCTTAATGGCATTGTCCATCGTCGCAAACGCCACCCCGCCGATCTTTTCTTCCATAAAGCTGCGCAGCGGAGATTCGTACAGCGCCTTTTTATAACCGTTTAACAGGTTGTACAGCTTCGGCTCCGTCTCGTCGTAGTAATTCTGCTCCGCCATATAAAATTCGTCCGAGGTATCCGCATCGTGACGGATGTGGGCGATCGTCATGGCGTCCGCCATATCCTTATATACCTGATAATATTCCTGATGCACCGCCCACAGCTCTTCACCCGTCGCCGCGTTTCTGACCTTTTCGGTCAACGCCTGCAGCTTTTTGGCAGTTTTCTCATAATCCACCCGTTCATAGGGCATATCTTTAAATTTCATGATAAATTCTCCTTTCAAAAAAAACGTTTTCCACCAGTATACAGGATTTTTCCCGCCTGCACAACAAGAGAACGTATCCGGAAGCATATATTTTCCCGCTTTTTATTCATAAACCGCGTTTTCCCGGATGGCGCGCTCTAAAAATTCCGGCTCCAGCGAACGGATCAGGCACAGCCCAGGCTCCTTTTTCCGCGCCTTTCTGCCCTCCTCGGACAGGATCACCTGAACCGTATACCGGTCGTCTCTGTCCATCGCACCAAGCTCGTCGCCTGCGATCCAGCTTAACTCCTCGCTGTAAAGGGCTTCCAGCAGCCTGCCGATCTGCTCTTTGTCCGTAAATACCGCCGTGATCTGCTGTTCCGGCAGCGCTTCCCCTTCAAACAGCCCGTCCTCCCTGTCTTCATAGTGGTAGTATCCGATCCGGATCTCCTCGATCTCTTCTGCCCGGTACAGGCTCTGCCAGTCCCCCACGGCGATGCCGTTTGCCGCCAGAACCGCCGCCGTTTCCCGGAAGCTTTCATATACAGGAAATTCCCATGTCCATCCGGGATCCGCTGCGTCCGCCGTGTCCTTTAACTCGAAGCTTAACTTGCCGGACGGGAGGCTTTCTGAGATCAGGAAATAGCCGTACTGCTTAAAATCCCTGCGCAGCGCTTCTAAAAGCGCCTCCTTTTCCGCCGTGTAGAGGGTTTCCGTCCTGCTGTCCGAAAAGCTGATCTTCATTTCCCCGAGCTTTTCCTCAAACGCCTCCGAAAAAAGCTGATACCGCACCTTCTGGTACGCCGGATCTTGCATGATCGTATCCACTGCCCCGCCGCTCTCTGCCAGATCCACATAAAAGCGCCGGTATACCTTCCTGCCGCTGCGCATCGTATAGCATGCCGTCCAGCAGGTAAGCCCCTGCTTTTCCTCCTCGTTTTCCGCATACTGGATCATCCCGTCATGAAAAATTCCCGTTTCCGATCCGGGCATCCCGTCGTCCCGCCATTTTTTTGCAAGCGCTGCGACGCTTTTGATCGTTTCCGGATTTTCCGAATTCATGGATTCCAAAAGCGCCTCCGTCACGTTTACGGACTCCCGCTCTATAAAAGGCTCCTCATAATTGCCAAAGTCGGAATAATCCGATTCCAGCGATACGGACACCGCCCGGATTTCTTCCGGATCCGGCACGAACCGGTCGTATCCCGTCCAGTCAAACCGGAACAGCCCCAGAAAGCATACGGCTGCCGTCAGACTTGCCAAAAGCGCTGCCCTGCCGCCAAGCACTGCCTTTAATTCCCTCTTATAGACAAGGCGGATCGCCGCATGCCCGCACACCGCACCGAGCGCGCAGCCGCCGAACAAAAACAGCCCGCTGTCCCCGGAGGTCTGCGCCGCCACCATGCCTGCCGCCATGGAAAAGGGCACGAGCAGCGCAAGCTCCAAAACCGTCGCCAGCGGCTGAAATGCCACCGACCTGTGATAGCTTTCCGTCTTCCGTTTCCGGTACAGCCAGTAGGCAAAAATCCCCGCCGCTGCCGCGCACAGGATCAAAAGCCCCACCTGCATCCCAAACTGCCAACTCAGCCCCCGCTTTCCCGAAAAGCCCACCAGATACCCGTCCTCGTACCAGACCCTGCCCAGCAGGTCCAGCGTCCCTGCAAAGGGCGACAGCCACGGAAGCTCCATCATCCGCTCCGAATCCGCCGCGCAGTAGCTGTGGTAAAACAGCGTTTTCAAATGATCGTACAGCGCCCGCAGCGCCGGCTCATAGGAAAACAGCACCGCGCAGCCAAGCAGCGCCGTCAGCACGTTCCCCGTCAACATTACCGCCACAAGCGACACATGATAGATCGCCAGAAACGCCAGCATATGAAACGCCCACGCCGCCATCGACTGCGCCGCGGCATAGCAGCCCATCACGCCAAAGCCTGCCCCGACCGCCCAGCACAAAATAAGCCCCGAAAAGCTGATGCCCGCATACCACAAAATGCCGTTTCCCCAGATCATCACATAGCGCTTGACCGACGAAACCGGCACGCTCATGTAAAGATCCATTTTCTGACGGCTGTACAGCCAGCAAAAGCCCTGCACCGCAAACAGCACCCCGAAAAAGAGGGCAGACAGCGCCCACACTGCCGAAAACCCGATGTGCGTCACAAATGCCGCCCGCAGCCTTTCTCCCATTTCCGCCGCCGTCAGCGCAGACAGGCCGGCGCTGTTAGAAATCCCCGTTAAGTCGATCGCCAAAAACAGCGGCCCCCACATCAGCATCGCTGCCGCGCACAAAACAAACGTCCAGCCCCTGCGCTTCGTATTTTCCAGCCATTTAACCCAGTATGATCTTTTTGATGTCATAGCCCTCCACCTCCGTTTCGCTGATAAAAATTTCTTCCAGTGACAGCGGGAGCACTTCGTGGAACAGACAGTCCGCCGCCGCAAAAACCGCGATGATCTCCTCCCGGCTTCCCCTGACCGTAAGCGTCAATAAAGATCCCCTGCGGTCGCATTTTACCACGTCCAGCGCCGAAAGCAGGCGTTTTTCCTCTTCTTTGGAAGAAAAGACGCACTGCACCTTCTGGATACTGCACTTCATTTCCTCCAAATCCTTTGACAGCAGCACCCCGCCCTGATGCAAAAGCCCCACATGGTCGCAGATGTCCTCCAGCTCCCGCAGGTTATGGGAGGCGATCACCGGCGTAAAATCCCGCTCCTGCATCTCCTTTGCAAAAATGCTCTTCACGCCCTGACGCATTACCGGGTCAAGCCCGTCGAAGGTCTCGTCGCAAAACAGATATTTTGTCCCCGCGCACAGCCCGGTAATGATGGCAAGCTGTTTTTTCATCCCCTTTGAAAAGGTGCCGATCTTTCTCCTGCCGTTTAGCCCGAAGCTGGACAGATATAAATAAAACCGCTCCCGGTCAAAATTCCGGTACACGCTGCTGTAATAACGCTCCACGTTGCGCGGCGCCGCCCCCGGGAAAAAATACGGCTCGTCCGCGATGAAAAACAGCCTTGCCTTTGCATGCACATTGTCGTAAACAGACATATTGTCCACGATCGCAAGCCCCTCGTCCGGCTTTAAGATCCCGCTCGCCATCCGCAGAAGCGTGCTCTTTCCCGCGCCGTTTGTCCCGATCAGCCCGAACACAGCCCCTTCCCGGATGTTCACGCTCACATTCCTGACCGCCTCAATCCCGTCAAAGGATTTCGTCAGATTTTTCAGTTCGATCATCTCTCCCTCTCCTTCTTTCCAAGCTGCTCTTCCAGCTCTGCAGGGCTGATCCCGACCGCCAGCGCCTCTTCCTTTAAATCTTCAAGCCTGCGGAATAACTCCGCCCGCTTCATCTCCTTTAAGCTGTCGCTGTATGCCACAAAATTGCCCTTTCCCTTTACCGTATATAAAAATCCCGTGCGTTCCAGTTCGCTGTACGCCCTCTGGATCGTGTTCGGATTGATGGACAGCTCCACCGCAAGGCTTCTCACCGACGGCATCCTGCTGTTTGGTTCCAGCGCCCCGCTTAAAATGAGCTTCTGGAATTTATCCACGATCTGCTCATACAAAGGCCGCGTGTCCCGATAGTCCAATATGATCATGCTGCTCCCTTCCCGATATACGCCGTGTCACAAGTGTACTAAGTATATCAATACGCTTATTCTATATGCGCTGTGCAGGGGTGTCAAGAAAGAACATCGCCTTTCCGGAAAACACTTTATTTTTCTCTTGCAATTTCCCCCTCCGATGATACAATAGGAAGAAACTTTTTCAATATTTTTACGAGGGGGATTTCCGATGTTCCATCTTCTTTCAAAGCTCTTCATCAAAAATTATGAGGACTATACCGATCCGAAGGTCCGCCAGTCCTACGGCGTACTTGCGGGCGCGGTCGGCATCCTTTTAAACTTTTTTCTGTTTGCCGCAAAGGCGCTGGCGGGGCTTTTGAGCCATTCCATCGCGATCACGGCAGACGCCTTCAACAACTTATCGGACGCAGGCTCTTCTGTCATTACGCTGATCGGCTTTCGGCTCAGCGGGCAGGAGGCGGACTCCGACCACCCTTACGGGCACGGGCGGATCGAATATCTTTCCGGGCTGATCGTTGCCGCGATCATCCTTTTGATGGCGGTTGAGCTGGTCAAATCGTCCTTTTCCAAAATCCTGCACCCGGCGCTGCCCGATTTTTCCCCGGTGATCGCCTTTATCCTGGCGCTCTCCATCGCAGTAAAGCTCTATATGTATCTGTATAACCGCCGGATCGCCGCAAAGATCGACAGCGCCGCCATGAAAGCGACCGCCGCCGATTCCTTAAACGACTGCATCGCCACCGCCGCCGTGCTTTGTGCGTCCCTGATCGGCCATTTCACCGGCTTTTCCATCGACGGCTGGTGCGGTCTTCTCGTGGGCGTCTTTATTTTCCGCGCAGGCATCGAGGCAGCAAAGGATACGATCGACCCGCTTCTTGGAAAGGCTCCCGATCCCGCCTTTGTGGAGCATATCCGCTCCACCGTCCTGGCGCACCCCGAGGTATTGGACGTCCATGACCTTCTCGTCCACGACTACGGCCCCGGCCGGATGATGATCTCGCTCCATGCGGAAGTTCCGGCAGAGGGCGATTTTCTGGCGCTCCACGACGTGATCGACAACATCGAACGGGAGCTTCAGACGTCCCTTTCCTGCAGCGCCGTCATCCATATGGATCCGGTCCTGACAAAGGACTCCGAAACAAACCGCCTGCACGGCATCGTTTCCACCCTTGCAAAGGAGCTGGATCCTGCGGTCAGCGTCCATGACCTGCGGCTCGTAAAAGGCCCTACCCATACAAACGTCATCTTCGACGCCGCGGTTCCGTTCCAGTTTAAATTAGACGACGCGGAAATCCGCGCCTATTTCTCCGAAAAGATCCGCCGTCTGGACGGCAGCTACTTCTGCGTGATCAATATCGACAAGGTTTAAGAAAAACCAAAAAAGGGATTGACATATTTTTCCGCCGGTGCTATGGTAAAAATGCACTTGTGACAAACAAAAATTTGAAAGGAAGGAGGCAGCTTACATGAGAAACACAAATACAATGCGTAACAGGATTTTATCTGCAACTGATAATTCCATATCCCGTAAGATTGCCTTATGCCTTTTTGACTGACATACGTTTTGTATTTCCGTACTGATTTTTGGGCTGCAGCGATCTTGCGCTGCGGCCTTTTTTTACACAAATTTACCGTGTACAAGGAGAGTTCCTGCCATTGCCCGAGGCTTTTTTTGCCGCAGGCGCAGGCAGATCTTTAAGCCGCAGAGTTTATCTGCGGCTTTTTTTATGCGCGCCGGGCGCGCACACTTATTTTTATCTTTTTAAGGGGGAATGAACCATTATGAAAAAGCTGTCTTACTATTTAAAACAGCACATCGGCGGCTATACGCTCGCCATCCTTTCCATGGTCGCCGCAGTCGGCTTAGACCTCTGGTCGCCGCAGCTGAAACGGCTCATGGTAGACGACGTTATTCTCGGGGGGCAACTGGAAAAGCTCAAATACCTGCTGGGCGCGTTTCTTTTGTTCGGCATCGGAAGGTGTGTGTTCCAGTATTCCAAGGAATTTATGTTTGACAAGATCTCCGCGACCATCTCCACCGAAATGCGGCGCGACCTGTTTTCCCACATCCAGTCCTTGTCGGCGGATTATTTTGACAAAACGAGCACCGGGGAACTGATGGCGCGGGTCAAGGACGACATCGACCGCATCTGGAACGCCCTCGGCTATGTGGGTATGCTCATCCTCGAAGTGGCCTTCCACGTCACGGTCATTTTGTTCTGCATGTACAGCTTAAACTGGAAGCTCGCCATCCTGCCCACCGTCTGCATGATCGTCTGCGCGGTTCTGGCTCTTTTCATGGAAAAGAAGCTGGGCAATATTTACGAGGAGATCAGCGAGGAAAACGCAGCCTTAAACACCGTCGCGGAAGAAAACCTTGCGGGCGTGCGCACGGTAAAGGCGTTTGCCCGTGAAAAATTCGAGATCGGCAAATTCCTTTCCCACAACAGGCGCTACTACGACCTGAACATGAAGCAGTCCAAAGTATTCGTGCGCTATTCGCCGTACTTTTCCCTGATCGGTAAGCTGCTTCCGCTGCTCGTCCTGCTCTTTGGCGGCGGGCTGTTCATGAAGGGCGAGCTGACGCTGGGCGCGCTCAGTGCCTTTGTGGAATATTCCACAAACATCGTCTGGCCCATGGAAATGCTCGGCTGGCTTTCCAACGACTTCTCTTCTGCCATCGGCAGCTACCGGAAGGTAAAGCGCATTTACGACGTAAAGCCGTCCATTACCCAGCCTGACGATCCTGCTGAGCTTCCCGCCGTGCAGGGGGACATCCGTTTCGAGCACGTTTCCTTCCACAAGGAGGACATGCACGACATCCTGCACGACATCAGCTTCCATGTAAAGCCGGGCAAAACGATCGGCATCATGGGCGCGACCGGAAGCGGCAAAACCTCGGTTATCCAGCTTCTGCAGCGGCTTTACGACGCTACGGACGGCGCGATCTACTTAGACGGCGTAAACATCCGCGATTTGTCCTTAAAGCAGCTGCGCGGCAGCATGTCCATAGTCATGCAGGACGTGTTCCTGTTTTCTGATACGATCCATGAAAACGTGGTGCTCGGCAAAAAGGGCTGCGTCAGCGCCTCCGACGTGCGGCAGGCTTCCGAAGACGCGCAGGCGGCGGAGTTTATCAACCGTCTGGACAGCCGGTACGACACGGTGATCGGGGAACGGGGCGTCGGGCTTTCCGGCGGTCAGAAACAGCGGATCTCCATCGCCCGTGCACTGGCAAAGCATACGCCGATCCTCGTGCTGGACGACTCCACGAGCGCGCTGGATATGGAAACGGAATTTGCGATCCAGCAGACGCTTCAGACGCTTAAAGACACTACGAAAATCATCATCGCCCACCGCATCAGCGCCGTCCGTCACGCCGACGAGATCATCATTTTAGAGGACGGGCAGATCGCAGAGCGGGGGACGCACGAACAGCTTCTTGCCCAAAAAGGGCTTTATTACAAAACATGGCAGGCGCAGTACGGCGCGCTGCCCACTGAGGGGGTGACCGCATAATGGGGTTTAATTCTTATAAAGACGACGAAAAAAGCGTCGAGGTCGGCAAAATGAAAACGCTGCTGCGCCTGTTTTCCTATCTGCTTTCCTACAAAAAGCAGATCGTCGGCGTGCTCGCCATCATGGCGTTCTGCGTTTTTGTCAGCCTGTGCAATCCACTCATCATGGAACGGGCGATCGACGTACATATTTCAGCGGGCAACTGGAACGGGCTTTTTAGGCTCATTGCCGCCGCTGTCCTTTTAAACATCCTCATGATCCTCGGCGTAAAGCTGCGCATGTGGATCATGGCAAAGCTGTGCAACAGCATTCTGGTGACGATCCGTCAGGATCTTTACACCCATATCCAGACGCTGGACTTTTCCTTTTTTGACAGCCGCCCTACCGGAAAGATCCTCGCCCGCATCATCGGCGACATCAACTCCCTAAAGGACGTGCTGGGCAACTGCGTAACGACGCTGATCCCCGATTTTATCACGATCTGCGCGGTCGTCGGCATCATGTTTGCAAAGGATCCGATCCTTGCCGCAGCTTCCCTGATCAGCCTGCCGCTGATGATCGTTTCCATCTGGTTTATCCAGGTGTATTCCCATAAGCGCTGGCAGGCGCACCGGAAAAAATCCTCCAACCTAAACGCCTTCGTGCACGAGGATCTTTCCGGCATCCGCATCATCCAGAGCTTTACCGCCGAGGAGGAAACCAAAAATACCTTCCGGCAGCTTACGGACGAGCACCGGGATTCCTTTATCCACGCGGTGCGCTTAAACGACGCTTTCGGCTCTGTGATCGACCTGTGCTGGAGCATCGGCATGATCTCGCTGTATTTTACAGGCATCGTGATCCTTGGCACCGACCGGGTTTCCGTCGGCACGTTCATCGCCTTCGGCTCCTATATCTGGATGTTCTGGCAGCCGATCATGAACCTGAGCAATTTTTACAACCAGATCATTACCAATATCGCCGGGGCGGAACGGATTTTTGAGATTCTGGATACGAAACCGCAGATCACCGACGGCGCAGATGTAGCAGAGCTTCCTCCCATCGAGGGCTCCGTTACCTTCGACGACGTTTCCTTTTCCTATGACGGGGAGAAAAACGTGCTGGATCATGTGAGCTTCCATGTAAAGCCCGGCCAGACGATTGCCCTTGTCGGCCCCACCGGAGCCGGAAAAACAACGATCGTCAACCTGATCAGCCGCTTTTACGACATCCAGAAGGGGCGCATCCTGATCGACGACTACGACCTGAAAAAGGTTTCCATCGAAAGCCTGCGTCATCAGATGGGCGTCATGACCCAGGACAACTTCCTGTTCTCCGGCACGATCCGGGAAAATATCCGCTACGGCAGGCTCAATGCCACCGACGAGGAGATCGTTGCGGCGGCAAAGGCGGTCAACGCCCACAACTTTATCATGAAGCTGGAAAAGGGCTACGACACCGAGCTGTCCGAACGCGGCGGCGGGCTTTCCATCGGGCAAAAGCAGCTGCTTGCCTTTGCCCGCACGATGGTTTCCGATCCCCGCATCCTCATTCTGGACGAGGCGACGAGCAGCATCGACACAAACACCGAGCTTCTCGTGCAGGAGGGCATCGAGCATCTTTTAAAGGGCAGGACGTCCTTCGTCATCGCCCACCGGCTTTCCACCATCCAGAAGGCGGACCGGATCTTCGTCATCGACGACGGCAGGATCATCGAGGAAGGCAACGCGCAGGAGCTGATGGCAAAGAAGGGCTTTTATTACGATCTGTATATGAGCCAGTTTAAAAATGTAATGTAACAAAAACAGAGGACGCTGCTCCATCATCTGATTGGATGATTTTGCGGCGTCCTCTGCCTTTTGTTCTCCGATCTGTGCAAATGCGCTTTCCCTCCTGACGTCAGGGCTTAATCCTTGTGCGACAGGATCGCCGCCAGCGTCCCTTTTTTTACCGTCACCGACGCCCTCTTCCCGATAAACTCGTTTGAAATGCCGATCGGGTAGCTGTTTGTCACCTCTGCCCCATCCAGCTCGTACTTCATATTGCGGATCGTCACGCCCTCCGCCTTTTCCCCCATGGAAAAAAGCGATAAATAGCCTGCCGCGTCCTCCCGAAACCAGACCGTCTCATCCCGAATGATAAACACCGTGCTCGTCTCGTCCACAAGACAGCCTGCCGCGCCGCATTCCTTTAAATAGATCAGGCACTGCAGGTTCGCGATCGTGTGCTCCAGCCGTCCGCCCTGGGCGGCATAAATTCTGAAATCCCGGCAGCCCTCCGAAAGCCCCATCCGGATCGCCGCCAGCATATCCGTGTCGTCCTTTTCGGCAGGAAGGATCACCACGCTGTCCGGACAGATCCGGCTGATTTGGGCGATCTGCTCTGCATCCTCTTCTTTTACCGAATCAAAATCGCCCAGAATCAGATCCGGCACGATCCCCAGCCTTTTGCAGTAGGCATAGCCGCCGTCCGCCGCAATGACAAAATCCTCTTTTTCCACCGGGATCGACGAAACCTTTAACTCCCCTGCACCCACGATCACGCATCTTTTCATAACCTCTCCGTTCCGGAGCGTAAGCCGACGGCTTATGTTCCACATTTTTTATAATAACCGGATTTGGCGGTCATTCCTTCTGTCTTTTTTCGTTTGCCCCGCCCCAGTCATAGATCATGTTCGCCTCCGAACCGCTCTGCGTATAGATTTTTTCCGCAAAACGGTAATTCATGCGGGAAACCGCCTGACTGGTATCCGTAGCGATCCCGCTTACCATCGTATTCCAGTATACGATCTCGTATTCCGTATGGGGATAGTAGTTTTCGGGATCATACGCCGGAACATATTCAATGCTGCTTCTCTGGACGCCCAGATCCTTCATCTTTTCGCCCAAAACCCGGATCGTCCCGGTAGGCTCTGCCAGCGCGTCGTTTTCCACAAAAGAAAACTGCCATCCGGCTTCCCCTTTTGAAAATACGATCGCCTCCTTGGTCACGGGCACATAGGTGCTGCCCTTCCAGTATTCCATCGTATCCCCGATAAAGGCGTCCCGCATCGCCTGATATTCTTCCGTCACGATAAAGTCCTTCGCCTGCTCAAACTGCCCTGCTTCAAACGCTGCAAACATCGGCGCAAAATAATCGCTGACCTCCTGCTGCTTTTCCAGACACCAAAGAAGCTGATCCGCCCCCTCCATGCCAAGCGCCTGCGCGCGGGTCAGAAGCGCCTGATAGCCCTCTTTGTTGGAAAGGCTTAAATACGCCTGTCCGCCCGCCGGAACGACGAGGCTTTCTGCCGCCGCTTTATAAGCGCCGTCCTGTTCCGCCAGAAAAAGCAGCCGATCCGCCGCCTCCTCATACGCCGCAAAATCCCCGACGCCTTCCAGCATGATCTGTTTGCCGGCTGTCCCGTTCCAGAAGCGCCCGATACAGGTCTGAAAAATTTCCGGCGCGTCTGCGTTGTCCGGGTCTGCTTCCAGCACATCCACACAGCGGGAAATCTCCGAAATGCCTGCCCGGTTTTCATTGACCGCCTTTACCACCTCGTTTAAAACGGTCGCGCAGTAATTCTGCAAAAGGACTTCGGAGCCGGTTGCCTCATAGCCCTGTTTTAAAATGTCCTCCGCATCCGTCATTCTTCCCTGGGCGGCATAATCGTCCGCCAGCCCCCGGTACGCCCGCTCGCTCTCTTCGTCAATGGAAAGCGCCGTCTGATAAGCCTCCTCTGCCTGTACATAATCCATATTCAGCATATATTCCACCGCCTGATCCAGCTGTCTCCCAAGCTTTGTCTGCGGCAGATTCAGATAGATCAGCGTGCTCCCCGCCGCCGCGGCTACGACCGCTGCTGCCGCCGCCGCATAAATCTTTTGCTTTCCCGCTTTTTTCCTTCTCTTTTTCCGCTTTGCCATCTTTCCAAAAACTCCTGTCCTTACCCGCAAACAGCGGCGGGCTGCACAATCACCTGCACGCCTCGCCGCTTCTTTTTCAACCTCTATTGTAGCAACCTTTTTCCGCTTTTGTAAAGCCCCTTCCCCGGAATCAATTCCACAAAAATTTGCCCGAAAACAGGCCGATCGCCATCCCCATGCACAAAAACGGCCCCAGCGCAAATTTTTCTTTCCGGCTTTTTCCTTTTATTACCAGAAATACGCTGTAGACGCCCGCTCCCGCCATCCCGGCAACAAATGCCGTCCAGGCTGCGCTAACGCCCAGAAAGAAGCCGCCCGCCGCCAACAGCTTGACGTCCCCGCCGCCGAAAGCCCCCGGCTTTATCATCGCAGCCAGAAAAACCGGCGCGCTGACCGCCAGCATTCCTGCGATCCGTTCTGCCATGCCGATTTCCGGCGCCGCCTGCGCCGCCGCTATCCCTGCCAGCGCCACTGCCGCCGACACGGCGTCCGGTATCCTTCTGCGCCGAAAATCGCTCCACGCCGCGGCGGCAAGAAGGATCAGAAATAAAATGTTTAAAAAATTGCGGATCAAAGTACCTCCCTGTTTGTGATGTTTTCCTGTCAGGCTGCGGGGATGCCTCTTACAAAAAACTTAAAAGCTGAAGCAGCTTATGCCCCTCTTTTTCCGCAATCGACCTCTCTCCAAATAACCTGAATCCATTCTGTTCCTGATAAAACCGAAGCAACGGCTCCTTCTCCTCACATTCCAGATAAACCATCAGACCGCCGAGCTGTCTCTGGATTTCATTTAAAGTATTGATTGCAAAATTCATCAGCTTCGTAAATTCAATAGCGTTCCTTTTAAAAAAAAATTCTACATCTGAATTTTTCGGGTTTGAAAAATCGGAGAGAATTTTTTCTAAGTCATTCTCTCCGATTCCACCTGTTTCCTCTGGATTCAAAAAATCCCTTATATTAATACAGACAAATTGTTCCTCTGATGGCATTCTATCCATGCAGCCGTCTCCTTTTTTCCATTAACTGTATAAACTCAGCTTTATCTTTTACCATGCGGACAGAGGTTGTTCTGTGTCCAAGCGGATTTTGGGACGCTTTCTCAACTGCATCCGCAAATGCCTCCACTTGTCTGGGATCTCGAATCACAATGTTATCGGTTATGCTTGATGTAGCCATTCTGCAGCCTCCTCCACAGCAAATTCTCTCTTCTGTTCCTATAAATATCCTATCATCCCATACAGCCTTTTTCAATCAGTTTATACAATTTTCAGATTTCCATTCCTTCCCTGCTCTTGTTCGTTCTAAGCTTATCATATGAGTTCCTCCACCTTGGACAAACGCTTAGGCTGCAATTCTTTTATCAAACACAATGTCAATTCATCATCATTTTTGCAAACAGCGTTTACCTTGCAAACTTTCTCCTCATAATATACCCCTTTTCCATCTGGTACATATCCCCTTTTTATATACAAGCGTTGAGCTGCTCCATATTCACCGTTTAAACATACATCTAAATATATTTTGTCACTATAATTTTGAGCTATTTTTTCTGCAGTATCCATTAAAACAGTGGCGATTCTGTTTTTTCTATATTTTTCAAACACAATTAAATCTATAATACACGGTAAACCACAATTAGCCAAACCGCCCCATCTGCATTTATAATATAAAAACACATATCCTGCTATCTCGCCATTATATAATGCCAATAAAGCACTGCATTCTTTCTTTTTTTGATGTTCTAATTGGTTTTTTAAGTACTGCTTATTATCTTCGCTTTCATCATTCCCTGCTTTACAAATGAAAGGAATATCCCCATCATTCATTATACGAACCTCAATATTGTCCGAACTAAATAAAATAGCCATATCCCTTCTTCTTTTACCCCTTCGCACTTTATCTTAAAGTTCCATTGACAAAATATTTTCGACTTAGATATTTTTCATCAATATCTCCCTTTGAAGTCATCTCTTCGCATAAATCAACTCTGTCATGCCGTTGTAGGATTGCGTTTTCAGTAATTTTAACTTGATTTCATGAACCCTCTCTTCATGTCCTGTCTCTTCAAAAAGCCGGATTCCCGCCCCCAGAATCGTCGGAATTATCGTTATATAATAGTAATCTATCATATCCTCTTTGACTAACTGCCGGATCAGGTTCGCCCCGCCGCAGATCCAGATTCCTTTTCCATCTTTTTCCCGCAGCCTTTTTACTAATTCAGCCGGCTGTTCATTGATAAAATGAATTTCATCAGAGGATGGCGGCGGGTTATGGGTTACGACATAGGTTGTAAAATCACGGTAGACCCATTCATCCGGCGAAAGTTCGGTAATGATCTGATAATAGGTATTCCATCCCATTATCACAGTATCAATTTCTTTTACAAATTCAGAATAGGAATCCATGTTCTCTTCTTCACTGCCTTGCCCGGTCAGCCAGTTTACACTGCCGTTTCTGTCAGCGATATAGCCGTCAAGGCTCATCGCGATAAACAAGGTAATTTTTTTCATATCGTCTTCCTTCATCTACCGGCAGATTTTCCTTCCCGGCAAACTATCATCTATGAACATACATTCTCGTCATCTCTGCCTCGCCGTCCCCCTGAACCATGCACAGAAATTCCCAGCCGTATCTTTCATAAAAGCTTGTATGGTCTGTAATCAGATAGACCGGCGTAACTCCTTTTAATCTCAGTTCCTCCACAACCATATCAAGCAGCCGTCCCGCAATTTTCTGACACCGGTATTCCTTTTCCGTATACAGCGCACATATATTGGGGGTAAGGTCTTTCCTGTCATGAAAATCATTTTCGATCACGCCGAGACCGCCTGCGATGCGTCCGCCGTCCAGACAAAAATACCAGCCGTACTCTGTTTCATGATTCAGATAGGCTTCCATACATTCCAGATAAGCTTCCTGCGGCACTCCCCATTTATCATGAAACCACGCGCCGCTTCTTTTTTTAATTCGGGCTTTTGCCTTAAATTGATATAAGTATATTCCTTCATCATCTTACTCACCGCTCCCCCAAAAAATCTTTTCTCCCCCCCAATTATACCAGCTCCCGATTTCCCCCACAATCAAAATTCTTCCTTTTTCCGCCCCTTTCCGCCAGCCAGCCGTAATTTTTCAATTTCTTTACTGAATCTTTACCCGAAATATATTATACTATAGGGTATGTAGCTATTTGTGCCGGAGCGCGGACGACAAAAAGGTGTTTAGAAAGCACCGTCGTCTGAAAACGCCGGCAGGATACCGGAGGCATTTTCCTTGAAACAAAACAAGCTGTCTGCAAAAGACGTCCTGCTTTCCGCAGGGATTTTCATACTCGCGCTGGCTGCCGGGTTTCTGGCACGGTACGCGCTGCATACGGAGACGCTCATCCCCGCCATTTTTATTCTGGCGGTTTTTCTCATTTCCCTGTATACGCAGGGCTGGCTGCCGGGCGTTGCCGCCGCCCTTGCCGGGACGCTTGCGGTCAACTTTATTTTTACGTTTCCTTATTATAATTTTGATTTTACGATCCCGGAAAATCTTTTTTCGGCGCTGATCATGCTCATCATCTCCGTTGCCACGAGCATGATGACAACCCGCGTTGTCCGTCAGGAAAAGCTGCGGGCAGAAAGCGATCTGGAAAAAATGCGGGCAAATCTTCTGCGCGCCATTTCCCACGACCTGCGCACGCCGCTGACGACGATTTACGGCTCCTGCATGGCTGCCGCCGAAAATTATGACCTGCTTTCCAAAAAGCAGCATTTAAAGCTTTTAAACGAAATCAAAGAAGATGCGGAATGGCTCACCGGCATGGTGGAAAACCTGCTCTCGGTCACGCGCATTGACTCCGAGGGCGTCAACCTCATCAAGACGCCTACCGTTCTGGACGAGCTGATCGACTCTGCGCTCATCCGCTTCCACAAACGCTATCCCGACCGGCAGGTTGTTTTGGAGCTGCCGGATGATTTTGTCAGCATCCCGATGGACGCCATGCTCATCCAGCAGGTTTTGAACAATCTTTTAGAAAATGCGGTCCAGCATGCAAAAGGGATGCGGACGCTCAAATTAAAAGTATTCGTTCTGGACAGCCGCGCGATCTTTGAGGTCAGCGACGACGGCTGCGGCATTCCGCGGGAGCTTTTCGGGCAGCTTTTCAGCGTCTGCCTTCCCCGCCGCAATACGCCCGCAGACGGTCAAAAAAGCTCCATGGGCATCGGCCTTTTGGTGTGCAGCACCATCATCCGTGCCCACGGCGGCGATATTTCTGCCCAGAACCGCAGGGAGGGCGGCTGTACTTTCCGCTTTTCCCTGCCGATGGAGGACTTAAATGAGCAATAATAAATATAAAATCCTCATCATCGAGGATGAATCCAAGATCCGGAGCTTTATCTCCGTTATTTTAAAGGCAAACGGCTACAAGCCGCTGGCATGCCGCACCGCCACCGAAGCAAAGCTGATCTTTTCCTCCCACAAGCCCGATCTGTGCATTCTGGATCTGGGGCTTCCGGATATGGACGGCACTGAACTGATCCGGTCGATCCGCGCCTCCTCCAATACCCCGATCCTCGTGCTTTCCGCCCGGACTGCGGAAGCCGACAAGGTGGAGGCACTTGATCTGGGCGCAAACGACTATATCACAAAACCCTTCGGCACGGCGGAGCTTTTGGCAAGGGTGCGCGCCGCCCTCCGCACAAGCTGTATCGCAGAGCCGGGCGCGCCGCCGGGCAAAAGCTTTTGCGTCGCGGATCTTTCCATCGACTATGACAGCCGCCGCGTCACGGTTGCCGGACAGGAAATCCGCCTGACCCAGACCGAATACAACATCGTCGCGTTTTTATCCGCCCACGCCGGGAAGGTGCTTACCTACAGCGCCATCATCCGCGCAGTCTGGGGCGCAGGCGACGACGGCAGCATCAAAAAGCTGCAGGTCAATATGGCGAACATCCGCAAAAAACTTGGCTCCACCCCCGGCGACAACCGCTACATTTCAAACGAGCTGGGCGTGGGCTACCGTATGTACAATGAAGATTCCTAAAGGAGAATACCGCTATGCAACTTTTTCAACTGGTCAAACGCCAGTCCCCGGCACGCATCATCTCGCTGGGCTTTCTGCTGGTCATCCTGATCGGCTCCCTGCTTTTGATGCTCCCGTGCAGCATTAAGGACGGCGTTTCCGTCAGCTACATCGACGCCCTCTACACCTCGACCAGCGCCGTCTGCGTCACGGGGCTGATCGCAGTCGATACCGGGGATACCTTTACCCCGCTGGGACAGTTCTTTCTGGCGGCGCTCATCCAGATCGGAGGGCTGGGCGTTACCTCCATCGGCGTCGGCATCATGATCGCCATCCGTCAGCGCGTGGACTTAAAAGGCCGCCGCCTGATCCGGGAGGCGATGAACGTGGACTCCGGAAAAGGGCTCGTCCGTTTCGTCAAGGCGATTTTTTTAACGACGGTCACGTTCGAGCTTCTGGGCGCGGTTTTAAGCTTTTTTGTATTTATTCAGGACTTTCCCCTGCCAAAAGCCATCGGCGTCAGCCTCTTCCATTCCGTCGCCGCCTTCAACAACTCCGGCTTTGACAATCTGGGCGGCGGGACGAGCCTGATCCCCTATCAGCACAACGTCCTGCTCAACCTCGTGACCTGCGGGCTCATCTTTTTTGGCGGGATTGGCTTCCTCGTGATCCGGGAGCTGTTTTTAAAGCGGTTTTGCTGGAAAAAGCTTTCCATGCACGCAAAGGTCGTTTTGACGACGAGCGCAGCCCTTTTGATCGCCGGGACAGTCCTTTTAAAATGTACCGAGGACATTACCTGGCTGGGCGCATTTTTCAACAGCGTATCCGCAAGGACCGCCGGCTTTTCCACCTATTCGCTGGCTGACTTTTCAAACGCGGGGCTTCTTGTCATGATCGTCCTCATGTTCATCGGCGCATCCCCCGGCTCTACCGGCGGCGGCATCAAAACGAGCACCTTTTTCGTGCTCCTTATGGGAATTTATTCCGCAGCCACCAACCATTCGGAAAAGGCGTTTAAAAATTCCCTTCCCAAAGACGCTTTCCGCAAAGCCGCCGTCATTACGGCGCTGGCGCTTTTTATCGTCATCGCGGGAACCTATCTGCTCGTAGTATTCGAGCCCGGGCTTGCGCTGCGGGACGCCCTCTTTGAGATTACCAGCGCCTTCGGCACGGTCGGGCTTTCCACCGGCATTACCGCCGATTTAAGCGTAAAAAGCAAGCTTTTATCCAGCCTGATCATGTTCATCGGACGGCTCGGTCCGCTGACCATCGCCTCGCTGTGGCATTTTACCCAGGGCGAACGCATCCGCTATCCCGAAGGCAATATCGCGATCGGATAACCACCATCCAGAAAAGGAGAATCATCATGTTTGGAAGCAAAAAGAAAAACGTAACCGCATACGGCATCGTCGGGCTGGGGCGCTTCGGAGAAGCCCTCGCCCGTGAGCTGGCAGGCTCCGGCGCAGAGCTGCTCGTCATGGACCGGGATGAGGAACGGGTCCGCGAAATGCGCGAGCTGACCGAAAACGCCCTCGTCGTCAACACCCTCGACAAAAAGACGCTTTCCGAAACGGGCATCCAGAACTGCGACGTGGCGATCGTCTGCATCGGCGAGCATATGGAATCCTCCATCCTTACCACCTTAAATCTGGTCAGCCTCGGCATCCCCACCGTCATTTCAAAGGCGACCAGCCCGGAGCACGGCGAAATCCTCACGCGTCTGGGCGCGGAGGTCGTCTATCCCGAACGGGACATGGCAGAGCGCCTTGCCAACCGCCTTGTCAACAACAGCGTTCTGGATTTTATCCAGCTGAGCGAAAAGATCAATATTTCAAAGCTGCTCACGCCCGAAGCGCTGATCGGCAAAACCGTTCATGAGGTTGATCTGCGCTCCCATTTCAATTTGAATATCATTGCCATCCAGAACGGGCCTGACGTTTTGGAGCACATCGTCCCGACCTATCGTTTCCAGCCCGGCGACATCCTGATCGTCTCCGGCAACAAGGAAGGCATCCAGCGCTTTAGCGACTGGGCAAACCGATAAAAGCAGCGCCTGTCTCCGCAAAACCGGAGCCTTGCCTGTTTTAATATACGAAAACCGGAGGTTTTTTCATGGACTTATCATTTCAGTATTTCTGGGAGCAGGTATCGTCCAATCCGCTCTTATTTCTGGCGGTGCTCCTGACCATGGGCGTTATTTTGGTAAACGGCTGGACCGACGCCCCGAACGCCATCGCAACCTGCGTCGTGACCCGCTGTATGTCGGCGCGCGCAGCGATCCTGATGGCGGCAGCCTTCAATTTCCTCGGCGTATTCCTGATGAGTATGTTAAACGCCACCGTCGCTGAAACGATCACACAGATGGTCGATTTCGGAGACAATTCCCATCAGGCGATCGTCGCCCTCTCCGCCGCGCTTTTTGCCATCGTGCTCTGGGCGGTGCTGGCATGGGTGTTCGGCATCCCTACCAGCGAAAGCCACGCCCTGATCGCAGGCCTGACCGGCTCCGCCATCGCCCTGCACGGCAGCCTTGCGGGCGTCAACGGCTCCGAATGGGTCAAGGTCATTTACGGCCTTGTGATTTCCGTCGTTCTCGGCTTTGGCATGGGCTGGATCGTCTGCAAGCTCGTCACGCTGCTGTTTCGCGCCGCCGACCGCCGAAAGACCAATTCCTTTTTTACCGGGGCGCAGATCTTCGGCGCAGCCTGCATGGCGTTCATGCACGGGGCGCAGGACGGTCAGAAATTCATGGGCGTTATCCTGTTAAGCCTCCTTCTGGCAAACGGGCAGCCCACTTCCGTATCCGTCGAAATGCCGGTCTGGCTCATGCTTTTATGCTCCGTCGTCATGGGGCTTGGCACTTCCATCGGCGGCAAAAAAATCATCAAATCCGTCGGCATGGACATGGTAAAGCTCGAAAAATATCAGGGCTTTTCCGCAGACATCGCGGCTTCCATCTGTCTGCTCATTTCCTCCGTATTCGGAATCCCCGTGTCCACCACCCACGCAAAAACGACTGCGATCATGGGCGTCGGCGCGGTAAAACGTATTTCCGCCATCAATTTTTCCGTGGTAAAGGAAATGGGTATGACCTGGATCTTAACCTTCCCCGGCTGCGGACTCATCGGCTTTATCATGACAAAGCTGTTCATGGCTATTTTTTAACACAAGAAAGGATGACCTATCATGGCAAACAAAGCAGACCGTTTTTTTTATGACAACCTTGTAGCAAGCGCAGAATGCTCCTGCCGCGCGGCAGATTTTCTCGTAAAATGCCTGAGCGAATACAGCTCCTCCTCCATCCGCGGCATGCTCGATACGATGCACGAATTAGAGCATGAGGGCGACACCAAAAAGCACGAAATGACCGACGCCCTTGCCCGCGCCTTCGTTACCCCCATCGACCGCGAGGATCTGGCGCTTATCAGCCAGAATATCGACGACGTGACAGACATCATCGAAGAGATCCTGCAGCGCTTTTACATGGACGAGGTTTCCTCCGTTACCGACGACGGCATCCATTTTGCAAAAAAGCTGGCGGAAAGCTGCGCCCTTGTGCGCGACATGCTCTATGAGCTCCCCAACTTCAAAAAGCCTGCAAAACTGCGCGAAATGCTCATCGGCATCAACAACGTGGAAGAGGAATGCGACGTGATCTATCTGGAAGCGACCAAAAAGATCCGCCACACCTCTGCAGACGTGCTGGAAATCATCGCATGGCGCAAGATCTACGACATTATGGAAAGCTGCGCCGATGCCTGCGAGCACGTTGCGGACTGCGTGGGAACGATCATCATGAAAAATACCTGATCCTGAAAAATACCTAATCCTAAAAAAGGGCGTTTAAAAAGCACCGGGCAGCCACGATTGCAAAGCTGTCCGGCGCTTTTTTATGCGGGTCTGACCCCTTTTAGATGCGGTGCTGGAGCCGGATCTTATCCGCGATCAGCGCGATAAATTCCGAATTCGTAGGCTTTCCCTTTCCTGTGTTGATCGTATAGCCAAACAGGGCGTTTAACGTCTCCATCCTGCCCCTGTTCCACGCCACCTCGATGGCATGGCGGATCGCGCGTTCCACACGGCTGGACGTGGTCTGATACTTTTTCGCGATCGTCGGATACAGCGTCTTTGTAATGGAGCCCAGCATATCCATGTCCTTAACGGACATCTGGATCGCCTCCCTCAGATACTGATAGCCTTTGATATGGGCAGGAACGCCGATCTCATGGATCATTTCCGTCACATCCTTTTCCAGATCGTAGCCTTCCGCTTCCCCTCCTTCTTTGTAAGCGCCTGCCCTGCCATAAAATGCCGGCGATTCCCCCCGCAGCGTCTGCTGTATCTGCCGCGTCTGCTGCGCCTGCTGCACCGCAAAGCCGCTTCCTTTTGCCGCCGGAGCCGTCTGAAAACCGGTCTTTTGTACGTCCGTCTTTCCTTCCGCCGCCGGAACCGTGATCATAATCTGGAATTCTCTATTGTTTTTCATCAGATCCGTCAGGATCTGCACCACTCTTTCGCCCTCTTTTCCCGCTGTCATTGTAAGCTGCTCCATATCTGCACCCATCCTCTCTGTTTGTCGAAATCTCTCTTTCGCACGCTTATTATAGGCTCAAATTGGGAATTTCTGCAAGAAATTGACATCGTGAAAAAACGAGAAAAATCGAGAAATTTCGAGAAGTTTTTGCCCTTTTCGTCTCGAAATTTCTCGATTTTTCTCGAAATATAACGAAATATCTCGAAAAGTTCTGCGCCGCTGCCGGAAGCGTTCCTTCTTTTTAACAGTTCCGGATATGCAAAGAGCGCCGTCCTCTCTTTTCAGAAAGGACAGCGCCCCTGCACGAAACCACACGATTTGTTATTGCTTCGTTAAAAGATTCCCAAACCCAATCAGGTTCTGGGAGAGGTTACAGCTGCCGCCTCAGCAGCAGAGCTTCCAACCGCAGCCGTAAAGATCACGTTTACCGCCCCTGTAAAAGAAGGAAGGGCGAAGGATACAACACCGTTATTTACGATAACGGGAACTGCAACCCATGTGCCGTCCGCTCTCTGATACAGTGCCTGGATCGTCTCGCCTGCCGCAAGCTTTACGCCGCCTAAAACGTCCACCAGTCTGCGGGTTACGGAAATAGAGCCGTTCTGGCTTACCTTACGGCCATCCGCTGTCTGCAGGCTTACAACTACGTTGCTCAGAACACGCACGCGGTTCTGGGCATCTGTCAGGGACAGGTCATTTCTTCCCGTAAAGTTAAATACCTGTGTCTTTCCGGAAGTCAGCGCGTTGGAAAACACCTGTACGGATGCTGCCGCCTGAGCTGCGCTTACAGGGCTTACGATCAGCGCTACTGCAGAAGGATCAACCTGCTGTCCGTCTACAGTAAAGGAGGTTCCGGGCGCTACTGCGCTGGAAGGACCGTTCACAGGTCCGGCTGTAGCAGCCTGTCCTGCCGCTGCGTTTGCATTTGCATTTGTGCCGTCGATCACAATCTGTGTTCCCGGCGTCTGTGTCTGCACCAATGTCGGGCTGGGTGCTGCAACTGCAGTCGCCCCGATGGAGCAGGCAAGCATAAGTGAAAGAATAATTGCCATTTTCTTTTTCATGTCAATCATCCCCCTTTCCTGAAAAATTTGTGTGGCTTCTTTTTATCTATATCAACACGCGGTTTCCCGCCTGTCAATACCCATTTCATTTTTTCGCGTTATTCCGTGACTTCTTCATAAAAAACATCCAGCACCAGCTCGTATAGCGCCGTTTCATCCGGGTAAAATTCTTCAAACTTTTCTCCCATTTCCACAGTTCCTGTCATCGAATGCAGATTCTCTGCCCCGAAGCTGTAGGACAACGCTTCCCCTGCCAGATATACCGCCTCATCTGCGGTCACATTTGTTACCATATAGGGTGTGATCGCCGTATAAAGCGTCAGCGGCAAGGTCATATCCTGCTTCATCGCCTTTTTTGCCTGAGCGATAAACTGTGTCAGATACTGCTTTTCCCGCTCCAGCCTCTCTTCTGCGCTCTGCGCCTTTTTCGTGTCCCGGTGACGGATGAATTTATGCGCCTCTTCCCCTTCCAGATGAACGGTCTCACCGGCTGTCCATCCCTTTTCCAGACCCGCGGCAGACTCCGGGATTACTACGTCAACGCCGCCCACCGCGTCGTTGATGTCTGCCACCGCCGACATGTTCAGCGCGCAGTAACCGTGGATAGGAAGCCCGTAAAACAGCTCTGAAACTGCCCTTACCGTATTTTCACAGCTTTCCTCCAGCCCATCCCCATAAGCGTGCGAAAGAGCGATCTGCGCCGTCTGCTTTCCTGCATACAGCCCATTTTCATCATATACGTCCATCGGGGTCATCGTATCCCGGTTGATCCCGATCACGCTTATCGTTTTTTCTTCCGGATCCAGCGCCGCCAGAAAAAGGGCGTCTGCCTGCCCGCCCTTAAACAGATTGGACGACGCCTTTACCTCTCCGCCTTTATCAATCCCCATAAAAAGAAAGGTCATAATATCCTGCTTATACCGATAGACCTTTCCCTGATACCGGATGCTCCCTGCTTCAAGCTGCTCTTCTGACTCTTCGGGCGCTTCTGTTTCCTGCTGCATCTGCGCCGGAATGGCCTCCTGCTTTTTCGCCAGTCTGTTCTGACCGCTGCGGTTCATTACCATATAAGCCGCCCCTGCAGTAATCCCCACCGCCAGAAACAATCCGAGCACTGCCAGAAAAACAATGCCGGCTTTTTGCCCTGCCGAAAACCGCCTTTTCTTTTTTCTGCGTTTCTTTTCCTGTTTCATTCTGCTCCTTTAGTCAAAACCGCCTGTACCAGATACCGCTGGTCATCCTGCCCGGTCACGCCGGTGGACAGCGTGACAATCCTGTCTTTTGCCGTCACTTCCATCGATTCATCAATAAAAGCATCCATTTTGCGGATCGCAAAAATCTCATTTAAATAATTCTGATAAACCGTCTCGTCCGAAAAATCAAAAGAGGCGATCAAATGGCGGTCGTCATACGGATATGCCGCAAAAATCTCATATTCCAGCGTCTGTTCCGGCAAATAGATCAGCAGCTTCCTGTTTTTATCAAAAAAATCCCGATCCTGATATTGATGCAGCTTTCCGAAGCGTCCGCTCACGTTTCTGCCGTAAATTACCGTATTGTTATCCGTAAATTCTTTGCCGTTCACATACTCCGTGTAAATGCAGCCGCCATCGTCAGCCTCCCGATCTTCATTATGGCTTAAATAAAACGCCGTATCCTGACTGTCCTGCAAAATTGGAAAGCTTATGTCTGTGCCCGGAATATCCAGCCACGCATACGCATCCCCGTTGATCCTTTGCAGCATTTCCAGCTTTTCAGAAATCGTCTCCCCTTTTTCCATCGCCTCAGCAGCTTTTGTGCCGGTGGGCAGCCTCGTTTCAGATTCCGCTAAAGCTTCCGCGCTTTCTGTCCCCACACTTTCTGCGGTTTCTCCCGCCCCATTTTCTGCTGTGCTAGGATTCGACGTATTGCCGCAGCCTGAAACTGCTAAAACAACTGCGCAGCCCAAAACAGCTACGCAGCCTTTCCAACTTTTCTTCATCAATCAAAGCTCCTTACTGTGAGCCGTTATCGCGCGCCCTTCTGCGCAAATACCTGCAGCACAGTTTTCAATAAAATCTTAATATCCAGCATAAACGACCAGTTGTCGATATACTCTACATCCAGACGGACGATCTCTTCAAAATCCGTAATGTCGCTTCTGCCGCTTACCTGCCACATTCCGGTCAGCCCTGGTCGGAAGCTTAGGCGCTTCTTGTGGTAAGGGCTGTACTGGGAAAATTCATCCAGCGTCGGCGGGCGCGTTCCCACAAGGCTCATATCGCCTTTTAAAATATTGATAAACTGCGGAAACTCGTCCAGGCTTGTCTTTCTTAAAAACGCGCCGATCTTTGTGATGCGCGGATCATTTTCCATCTTGAACATCAGCCCGTTCATCTCATTCTGCGCCATCAGCTCCTTCTTGCGTTCCTCCGCATCCGCATACATCGAACGGAATTTGTACATCTTAAAAATCCGCCCGTTGCGCCCGACTCTTTTCTGTGCAAAAAAGATCGGTCCCGGAGACTCAATTTTGATCAGCGGCCCTACCGTTACCGTCAAAACCGCCAAAATCACAAGACCTGCCAGACCTCCCAAAATATCCAGCAGCCGTTTTAACAAAAGCTGCCCCACCGGAACAAACCGGTTTGCATACGTCACAGTATAAAAACGTCCGAACTGTGTCAGCGCCTTCTGATGCGCGCCGGAAAGCTCCGGAACCGGGATCCGGCAATGGATCGTAATTCCCATCTGGGATAAAATATCCATCATCTCCAGAATTTCTTTTTTCTGGGGATCGTCCGCCGCAATAATTACCTCGTCCAGCGAAGCCCCCTTGCAGTACTCGATCAGATCCTTTCCCTGCGCTACGACAGGCAGCCCCCTGACGCTCTCCTTTTGCGCCCCGTCCATCACAACGATCCCGAGAAGCTCATAGCTTAAGCCCTTCGACGCGTTCATATCCTCCGCCAGCGCGTCCGCAAAAGCGCTGTCTGCCACCAGAAGCGTTCTTCTGCTCTCCCTGAAAAAACGGTACAACGACGGGAAAAACCGCTTCCATAGCTGATGCACAATCAGCATCAGCACGCAATCCAGCAAAATAAAATAGAAAAACACCAATCTGGAATACGCATCCAGCCGCCCCAGAAAATACAGCACAACGGCAGCCCCTGCAAAGATCACCGCATTATTCCTCACAACGCAGGCAAATTCATGCAGCGGTCCCCTTACGAGCATTCCCCGATACAGATTGCCAAACAGGTTCAACGCCAAAAATACGACAAGGCTTGCCCCCAAAAGCAGTCCAAAATCCATGCGCGCGTCATCACTTTCAAATAAGCGCCCGTTACGCATATAATTGGCAATCATCAGGCTGACCGCGATGATCCCGCAGTCCATCAGCATTACGATTAGATTTTGCAAATTTGATTTTCTCTGGTACATCTCACAACTCCCCTAAATTATGATTGAAGTCAATTAGATATTGTACACGTTTTTTCATTGAAAATCAATTCTGGTAAAACGTAATTTTTCGGGAGGAGGGAACTCAAAGCAAAAAGCTATCCGAAACAGCCGAGGGAAGCTGCCCTGTATCTCAAAGTTGTTGCTTATCCGCAGGCTGATACACAGATTCTCGATTCAAAAGCCATTCTTTTACGACTTCCAGCTCTATACCAACCGCCAACGCGATCTGCTCTGCCGGAAGCCCCATTCCTGCCAGTGCGCAGGCGGTTTCCCTTTTTCCTTCTTGTATTCCTTCCTGCCTGCTGTCTTCCATCATCTCTTCGATTGCCTTGCACATGTCAACTTCCTCCTCTTCTTCCCGGATCTCCACCGGCGTATTCGTTACCGTCCGGATCACGCGCGCCGCATCTGCATCCAGCCTCATCCTCGGGTTGTTCTCTG